>Ga0265293_10003838_pt1 | contig 27370 bp, 15 predicted proteins | sample Munlanlewell138R_FD_192505 | JGI IMG/M metagenome (GOLD analysis project Ga0265293, IMG submission 192505) | Leachate microbial communities from a municipal landfill in Southern Ontario, Canada - Leachate well 138R | ecosystem: Engineered > Solid waste > Landfill > Unclassified | place: Canada...
GCGAAGACGGCAAATTTGGTTGATTCAGGTGAATAGAAAGCGCCCAACGGTTCGCTGGATATATACTTTTTTTCATCGAGGATATGACGTAGGTGGAGGGGGCAATTCTTAAATCCCGGCGTTGCAATGGTGGCCGGCAATTGGTCAACATCGAGCGGCGGCAGACTTAAGAGGTGAACGATTTCCGAAGAGTCGGATGATTCCGGATACAGACTCAGTTTACTCGGTTTGATAGTCTGTCCATCTTTCAAGGTAACTACCGGATTAAGGCTGGATATAGTTTTTTTCGCAATTGCATTCGAAAATATTAATTTGATTTCTGTCGGACTGTCAAGAAAAGCCCCGCGAATCTTGGGGCTGGTGTCGGGCTTTTCGTAATAAACGGTTGCCTCGCCCTGCAGAATCCAGATTTCCTTTTGCATTTTATTAGTCCAGTAACGATTGGGATCGTCTTTATTCTCCCAGTTGCCAATCTTCGGCAGAAGTCCGATGTCGGGATTCGGCGGAAAATTTGTCAGATCGAGGTTAAAAATCAGCCCATAGTCATCTGTTTTGACAGCGCTGATTTCGGTTGTAACCTGATTAGCCCAAACCCAGAGCGTCCAGCCTTGATAGGCCTGATCGTAGCGGTGATAATGAATTGTAAGCGTCTTCATCTCAGCGGCGCCTTTCAGTGAAAATACCAGAATACCGGCGAGAATTAGTCCGGGCAGGAGCGAGCCGGATCGCAGGTTTTTTGGGGGATTGATCATCGAACAGTTCCTTTTCGTGAAGGATTAGCACATCATATTTTAACACTCTTTGCCCTGAAAAAGTATAAAAAACATCCACCCGGACTTCTTCAGGAGAACAGATTGAGCAGGCGGAAGAGAGGTAATGTCATGAGGACAAATGCCGGGAAAAACCGGAAATCCGGATCAATATTAAAAAATACTTGATAATACAAACATCTTTTAATATTTTGTTACAGGATAAAGGGATACAGTGAGAAAGTGATTCAAAACCAACAAAGAAAGCCGACAAATTGGTTTTTACTGCTTTTAATAGGTTTGATTGCTTTTATCAGAAATTCTCCTGAACCGATTGACAGAGAGACCAACTCCTCAGAGCATAAAGTAGAAATTAGTGTCTTGAAAATTCCGGCCGTACTGGTTAAAGGCGGTACTTTCCAAATGGGGGCTATCGATGAAAGCTGTTCCGATGATACCAGACCCGCTCATTCAGTAATGCTGACCGATTTTTACATCAGTGCAACTGAAGTGACCATCGGACAGTACAAGTCCTACTGTCGGCAGACAGGCAAAGCGATGCCGGAACAGGAAGCCGGCACCGACAATTCCTACCCGATCGCATTCATTACCTGGTACGAAGCCGATGAGTTCTGTAAATGGGTTGGCGGTTGGTTACCATCGGAAGCACAATGGGAATACGCCGCCCGCGGCGGTGGGATGAATATCAAATATCCGCACGGCAACACTCTCGATCATTCGTTGGCGAATTATTCCGGGACCGGCAAAACGGATAAGTGGAAACGCGTTGCACCAGTAGCGAAATTTTCAGCGAATCATCTGGGTTTGTACGACATGGCTGGTAATCTCTATGAATGGTGTCAGGATTATTACCGCAGTGATTATTACCAGTCTTCGGGTAAAATCAATCCGATCGGACCTGCTACGGGTATGTTCAAAACCATCCGGGGCGGGAGTTGGTATCACGGTGAGGAGGCGGCACGGACTACCAGTCGTTATCGTTATATGCCGGTAGCCCGTCTGAGCTTTGTGGGATTTCGGGTAGTCTGGGAGCCGGAGAAAGCCCCTCTCGCGCAGTAGTGAACCGCTGAGTTCGCGTAGAACGCAAAGGACGCGGAGAATACATTTCAAATTGCAGATATTAGATTGAAATTGAACTGCGGTCAATTGAGTGAAATTATCTGAATATGATCAGGAAAAAATGACAAAGCGCGCAGTACTGAAGTTCGGTTTGATGCCGGTGACTGTGGGCGCCGTCGCCATAATTGCGCAGGTAGCCTATTTACGTCTGACGGCTCAATCCTTTTACGGCAATGAACTGACGATGTGCATCGCGCTCGGACACTGGCTGGTTTGGACCGGACTGGGCAGTCTGATAGGAGCGCGTCTGGTACGACATAATATATCAGAAAAATGGCTAGCCGCTATTGTGATATCGTATGGATTTATTTTGATCATCTTTGCCGGTCTGCTTTTTCTTGTTCGCCAGATAGCCGGAATCCCCGTCGGCACGGTTAGCGGTCTCGGAACGATTTTCGCCTGGACTTTTGTATTATTCAGTTTGCCAGCCTGGCTCAATGGGTTGTTTTTCCCATTAATTGTGAGTTGGGTAAAGATAAAGACCGAATTTTCTCCGGTACATATGGTTTATGCGGCGGAAGTGATTGGCTCGGCGCTTGGCAGTTTGTTATTCGCCGGTTTGATCCTGCTTGGAGTTAGCACCTTTGATTGTTTGCTGGTGATTGTCTGGCTAATGATGGTTTTAGCGATTTGGATATTCATGCGTTCGAATAGTCTGCGCCTGGGACTGATAATTGTAATAACGCTGATGATTGTTCTGCTTTCCAGTATCTTTCACGGAGTGATCACCAACTGGAAATGGGCGCCTTTCCAGACGTTGATCGGGCGCGAATCGCCGCATCTGGCGCTGAATACAGTGCGTTACGCAGAGGACATTACGGTCTACGGCGACGATCAGCCGCTCTGGACATTCGGCAATCGCGAAAAAGCCGAGGAGTGGACGCATTTCGCATTATTGAATCATCCCCGTCCGCGCTCGGTTTTAATCATTGGAATCGGGAATGCCGAGATCTGCCGTGAAATCGGACGTCATCCATCAGTCGAAAAGATTTTGATCGTTCAACCGGATCGGATTCTGCATAAGATGGTGACCCAATTCGACTCGTTCGACACTGCTGATATGACGATTAAGGTGATCCATGCCGACCCGACGCTATTTTTACGGAAGAAGGACGAGCGATTCGATGTGGTTCTTTTGAATATTCCGCTACCGGTCAATGCCCAGTGGAATCGCTTTTATACCCGCGAATTTTTTGAAACCGTACATGCGCAGATGGGGACAACGGGCGTCCTGATGTTGAATTTACCGGGCGATGAGGAATTTTTACAGAGCGCTCATCTTGAATTCCTTAAAATTATCGAAAATACCACCCTAAAGGTTTTTAAGGAGACGACCTGGATTCCGGGATTGACGATTCATCTCTTGGCAGGTGATTTTCTTCTAAAGAATGACCGTGAGTATATCGCTGAAACCATGCAAAAACGCGGTCTTAAAACGGTTTATGTCAACGATTATTTTTTACAGGATCGGCTTTCGGACTGGAAAATCGATTTTCTGACCAGTCGGGTCTCCGAAGCGGAAATACAGGAGATTAACACCATCACACGACCGATTGGATATTACTACGATACCGTCCTCTGGGGACAACGCACAGGTGGATTTATCAAAAAAGTCTACCCGGTTTTAAGAAAGGTTGGCTTTATCCCTTTGCTGATTGGTTTTGTAGCGTTAATTCTGATTGTCAGATTGATAGCCCGGCGCAAAAATTGCTATCCGGCAGTGCGCATGGCGGGAGTCGGTTTCTGGATCATGGGGCTGGAATCGGTCGCGGTCATAATTTTCCAGAGTCTGGTCGGCAGTGTTTATCTCTGGATTGTATTTCTGACTTTCGCCTATATGCTGGGTTCCGGTCTGGGCGCGATCATCCAATTAAAATGGGCTAAAACAGAGACGGTTTTTCGGCGCTACGGTTGGCTGTTATGGTTGTTTCTACCAATTGCGCTGACTCTGCCGCTGACCGGCGGGTGGTCGTTGATATTGGTGGCGCTTTTTGTTGGATTGATATTATTCAGCGGCGGTTTGGTAGCCGGCTGTTTTTTTCCAATGATGGTAAAATCCTATTTAGCTCAGGAAGATAAAGTCGCCAATACGGCCGGTCGGATCTATGCCGCCGATATTTTTGGTTCGGCGCTGGGTGTTTACCTGATCTCCGGGGTTGTTATCCCCGTCTGGGGAATTATTCCGGCGCTGATTCTGGTCTTCGCAGTCGCGGTCACGATCGGAGATCAGCAAGATTTATCAGTAATAGTCTGGTAAGGCGACGAGGCAGGAGAGGAATGCCTAACGGTTCGCAGGTATATTTTAGTTGCCGATGTATTTTCCCTGCCTTGTCCGTTTACACGAATGTAAGAAAATTTCTGCACTGTCTGCGTGCTACGGCGCCGGCAATTAAATATACCTGCTGTTGTGGCCTGGCAATTTTTATAATTGGTTTTTTTTTCAATAATCAATCGGTTAATAATTTTATTCTCAAATATTTTTCAGTCCATCTTGAAAAAATCATCAATATATGATTGTCCTTTATTTTTCACCTCTGCAATCAATTCAAGAATCCAATCCGATATTTCTGTTTCGTAATCAATCATGTAACCGTGCTGATTTGAAGATAATATTACTAAGTGTTTTTTGTTATTTTCAAGTCGAAAGTAACTATTATCCGAATAATCATCATTGTACATTATCATAGTCTTAAAAGTATCTACACCAACAGTATCTCCAAGTTCATTTAATCTATAAATTTTATTGTCTTCACCTTGTTTTGTCTTTGCATAATTTATGGAAAAATCTTGAGAGCAAATAGAATCACTGGATATATGTCGATTATTGCATGGTTTTATAACTGAATCTGTATCAATGTGGTAAATTTCTCTAATCAAATCATAAGTCAATCGTAAACTGTCAGGTGTATAGTAATCATGATGACTTAAAAACAAAGTATCAATCTTGTTGGTACTACAAATCAAGACCAAATCGGAATCAAGATACCATCGGGCTATATCAAAATTCGTAATGATTCTTGCCACTTTCAAATTATGTAAGACAAGAATACTCATAAAACCGATTATCAAAAATCTTTTCATGTCATTTGTCTATATGCAGAGTCGTTTTTTGCTTGGCCATAACCTATTATTCACGCAATAATATTGCGTATAATGGTTTAAATAATCATATTTTATTCGTGATAAACTGAGAAAATTTATAATTAGCGCAGAGTGGTCCCGGAAATCTTAGATTGTCTTTTTCTGCAGTTGAGCTCAAAATTTAATCCCCCCAATAAAACGTTCCGCGATTCCAATAAAATCCAAAGGCAAAATAATTGTAATCAGAATTCTTCATTATGTCAAGAATTTTCTTTGGTTTGCGTTTCAAGTGTCCGGTTTGAAGTTCACAGTTTCGAGTTGCCTGCCCGAGTTTTTTGCGATAGCGGAAAAGGCGGGCGAGTTACGGGTTGCGAGTCATTCATGGTCATGTGTTGTCATTGATAGTCATTTGTTGTTATTGGGTCAAGAAAACATTTTGGGAATTATCGAAAATAATTTCGTTACTCATTAACGATTTACGCGTCACCTGGTACTCGCCCGCCCGAATGTTCCGTTGTAAATGTATAGGCGGAGTAATCAATAATAAAAACGATTAAAGTGTAAGATAAAGTGATTTTTCTGGCGATTCATATGATTTTCCAATAATCTCTGGAATAATCGACCTATTTCAAATTCATCGGATCACTTTAGAATTTTTCTCCAAATAATTGTTTGGTATTTTAATATTTATTTCATTTAATTTCACCCTTACTTTGTCTTTGGTTAAATCTACTTCTTTTATTTCAATAAGATAAATTCCATGTTCTTTAAGCAGTTCTTTTTTTCGAATATCTCTAACTATTTGATTGTTAAATGATTCAATGCCACCAAAGTATTCTATTGGTTCAAAATGCTGTTTTCCTTGATATTCTAAGGCCATATTAAATTCAGGAAAATATGCATCAACATTCATACAGTACCCAGAAATTGGAGATATTAACCAGGGCCACGTTTTGTAACGTATAATTGTCCCAGCTTTTAATATCTCCGTAATCAGTTCAATTGCTTTCTGTTCGCTTTTCCACTGAATGGTATCATAGTATTCAACCTTTGTAAATATTTTTTCGGCTATATACCACGATAAAATAAATTCCTGTTCATCACGTAAATATGACTCAAAAATATACTCCTCTCCGTATTTTTTATAATCATGATTTTTCAATACTTCTATTATTGCATAATAATTAACTATCCTTACCTCAAATGTATCATAATGAATAGAATTATTTTCACTTATTGAATTTAATATATCTATATAATTCTTATTAACTTTTGAATTACTTTTCATATGACATAATGGGCATTTATTATCAATCGTTAATGGAAAATTTTGCTCACCGCACTTGCATTTTGATATTTCGTTTTTCCATATACTGTTAATATCTTTATATTTGTTCGCATTATTTATAAAATTAATTTTTCTTGATGTAGGACATACTGACCTTAAATAATCACTTACTACTAATTTTTGTGCAATCTGTTTTAGCTCGATATATCTATGCTTAATACAATAATCTTTTGAAATAATTAATTCATTCTTTGTACTATAAAAAGATTTATATGGCCAAAAATGAACAAAGTGTAGTCGACATATTTTACATGTGCTTTCTTTTTTATGATATTCAAACAGTGTTGAAAACTCTTGTAAAATATTGAAATACATGTTGTCTTCAAATTTTATAAAAATATTGGGGCATTTTGTAACGATAATATTCTTTATCGAAGAGTTTTCAGTATTAAGAATATCTATAATAAATTTTACTAAATCGATAAAATAATCTCTATCATTTTGATTATTTAATTCATCAGACAGTACTAAAGGTATTAATCCGTAATTGAGTATGTTCTCAATTTGTTCGAAATAATTTTTTGGATATAGTGATATTTCTCTAAACGGATTACATAATTGAGTTGAATTATAATCGGGATAGTAAAACCTTTTACATGCTTCGTAAACTTCTTCATTCCAAGGTGTACGTAAGTCAATACTTGATTTTTTTAGAAGGGATTCAAAAGTACTTTTATGTAAATATTTGTCACCAGTCTCAATTAAAATCAATAATGCGTGATGATAAATATTGAAATCATAATATCTGCCTTTTTTTTCTATCCAATTAAGTGTTGATTCCAGTATTTTTTTATTTTTAAAGCTTCTAAGCGTTTGGAGTACTGTATACAAAATCATTCTATCATTTTCGTTTTTCAATAAATCAATAAAAAAATCTATGCAATTTTCTTTCAACTGAGTCCTAATTGCACGTAAAACTGATTCTTTTACTTTTGGATTTATTTCTTTATAAAAATTTGATATTAATGTCGGAATAAAATGCTTTTTCATTATATGATAATTATAATGCAGATATAGAAGAGATTTGACTTGAGCAGAATTTTCTTTTTCTATTATATTCAGTATAAAATGTGATGGAAGGTTTTTATCCGTAATGAACAGTTTAGACAATTGTATTTTACTTTTTGTGTTATAGTTGTAGTAATTACTTATTATTTCACTTCTAATATCCTTATCGATCTGATATAACGCTAATGCAGAAAGAGATAGGTTTTGAGATTTATAATTGTGATAATCATTTTTCAAAATGGAAATCACCTTGTTTTTAAGTAATGTTTTATAATTGTTATCCATTTATAATTATCTTATTTATTATTTACATTGAGTGTATAAATTATTTGATGTTTTGTATAGATATATTAAACACATATTTATAATGACTCAATTATTTTTATTGCATGCTTTACTGAGTATGAGAATAAATCTATTAGAATAATTTTCCTCTTTTCTGCATCAGAAGTAAATTTTGTAAAATCTTTCGGATTTTCATGAATGATTATTTTACAATTCTCAATAATTGCATCTCCATAAATTCCTCTATCATTTCTGTTATTTTTTTTGGTCTTATCGGGTAATATAGATTTAAGTGTATTTCCGATATTTGATTCAGTTTTATCTCCCCAAATAGAATTTATATTATTCCATATTAGATGACATTCTTCCCAATTTTCATTAAAGATATGAGAATTAACTAAGGTATAGTTATCTAAGACATTTTGCCCAGAATTATTATATAACTCATTTATAGTTCGCTCACTGTAGCAAATAGAATATTTTTCAGAATTATTTTTTAAGTAATTGATAACTTTCCGAGCCTTTTTTACTCGATTATTTGTATCAATCTTTCTCTGACCAAGATAACTTATCCAAACACCTGTATCAATTAATATACGTATCAATTATTTTGTGCCTAACTAATCACTGTCGTTGTCAAACGTTTCGCGGTTGAACACCTGCGCTGAGAAGACCTGGATTTCGGTGTTTTTATCCTGCCAGGCGTTGCGCGGCAATCCGGCTTTCAGGCAGGTGTGTTCCAGGAAGGTTTCGCGGTCCCAGCCGTAATCGGTAGCCACCTGCGGCAGGAGCAAACCCTGAGAATAACCGCGTTTCAGGATGATGCCGTGCTTGCCGACTTCAATCACGGACGGATCGGTGATCGTCTCCGGAACGGTCAGCACGGAAATCTCGACGGTGATATTCTTCAGCTCGCCGGGTGAAACCGGCGAGAAGCGCCGATCGTCCAGAGCGGCGGATTGCGCCATCTCGATTACGGTTTGGTAGAGCGGTGAAATCGGTAGAATGTAGCCAATACAGCCGCGCAGTTCGTGATTTTTCTCGAGAGTGACGAAAGCGCCGCGCTTGACTTTCAGGCGTTCCGGCACGTCTTGTGGAGCCGGCAGAGGTTTTTTATTGACGGCGGCGGCGACAGTTTTCTCAGCCAGATCGAGAAGGAAGAGTTGCTCTTCCCTGGTAAGATCGCTTTTGTTTAGTTGGTCAGCGGAGGTGGCTTTAACCTCTTTTTTACTTTTCGGATTCTGGTAGAGTGCGGCCGCAATGTAGCCGACAACGGCTGACTTATCGCCATAGGGAGCGTCGCCGCTATTGGCGACATTCAGAATCTCGATCTGTTGATTTTGTATTTGCTGGGCGGCAATCAGGAGAGTCGTGATCGGTCCGCCGCCGCAGGCTTCGTAGGCTTTGCTGACTAATCCATCGTAAAATGACCGGGCGTTGAGTTCTTTAAGCCGCTCGACGGCGCGTTGGTCGATTTTCTGGCAATCGGCATAAGAATGATAATGGGAAAAATCGCTGGAAACCACGATCAGAATGTCTTTCTTAGTCAGCAATTCGCCCAGCCGTTTACCCAGTGAGTTCAATACTGCCCAGTCGTGAGTTCCGATTATGATCGGCACAATCGGAGTATTGGGAAGCACGGTTTGCAGAAATGGCAGTTGAACCTCCAGGCTGTGTTCGGCGCGTTCGAATCGCCGTCCGACGTGACCGTTATCGGAAAACTTTGCCAGACCATCGGCGGTGGCAAATTCGGCGGCCAGTTTTTTATCGACCGTTACCTTGCCGAGCGGCGTCAGGTAAGCATCTCCGGGATAGATCGCCGCAAACGGAAAATACTCGACGTGACAGGGCGCCAGGATAACAATGGCATCATACTTGTGCCCTTTAATTTCGCGATAGGCATAAGCCGCCACCGGTCCACTGTAAACGTATCCGGCATGCGGAACGATAATGCCAAAAGGTTGGTGCGGCAGGGTTTGTGCTCCGGCTTGCTTCAGATAAGCCGTGATTTGCGCCGTGATTTCAGCCGGTTTTGCCGGGTAGAAGGCGCCCGCGTTGGATGCCGGTCGCTCCTGAGCGATTGAAAATCCAGCTAACATTGATAATGAGAGTAGCATAGTAAACACTCCATTTTTCATGATTAACTCCAAAAACCGGGAATGTCAGTTTGACAGTACCGGCACTTGCCGTTCTTCAGTGCCACAGCACGCAGTTGATAGCCAATGCGCTCGATGACTTTTCTTCCACAGTTCGGGCAATAGGTGCTTTCCGTGGCATGCCCCGGAACATTGCCAACGTAAACAAAACGTAAGCCACACTCACGGGCGATGTTGTAGGCTGTTTCGAGTGTTTTAACAGGCGTCGGCGGCAGGTTCTCCATTAAATATAAAGGGTGAAAGCGCGTAAAATGAACCGGCACGTCCGGTCCGAGGTTTTGCATTATCCACTCGCACATCCGGCGAAATTCGGCCGGCGAATCGTTCTGAGTCGGAATCACCAGATTGACGATTTCCAGCCAGAGGCTACTCTGTTTGATTTGAATCAGAGTGTCCAGTACCGGTTGCAGAGTGCTGTCGGTGATATCCCGATAAAAAGCGTCGGAGAATGCTTTGAAATCAACCTTGTACGCCGAGAGAACGCCGCATAAATCGCGGAGTGGTTCGGGATTGATATAGCCGTTGGATATCATCACGGTATGAATCCCGTTAGCCTTTGCAATTTTGGCGGTGTCGACGATATATTCGGTTGCGATGGTCGGCTCGGTATAGGTGAAGGCGATGCTCGGGGAATTGATTCGTTTGGCCAGGCTGACCAATTTTTCGGGCGTATAATATTCAAAAGGAACGTCTTCCGGCGCCACCTGTGAGATATTCCAATTTTGGCAAAATTTGCACTTCAGATTACAGCCAGCCGTGGCGACTGATAAAACCTTAGTGCCCGGCAGGAAATGAAAGAGCGGTTTCTTCTCGATGGGGTCGTTATTGATCGCGCAGAGTCGCCCGTAAATCAAAGTATTGTAAACGCCCTGCCGATTTTCACGCACCCGGCAGTAACCGCGCTTACCATCGGCGACCAGACAGGCGCGCGGGCAGAGCAGACAGCGGACTTTGCCGTCGGATAGTGTGGTATAGTAACGCGCAGACCGGATATAAGGTTTGGAATCGCCTGGCGATTTTGCCAGGCTGGATCGGAGCAGACGCGGAACGAAAAGCGATGCGCCTATTCCGGTTCCGACTTGCACGCAAAATTGTCGGCGCGAAATTGACATAATACTACATCAGTTTTTTATCAATGGCACGAGCGACGTCGATTAAATATTGATCCTTGCCGGTCAGATTTCGCATGGCAGTGATGCGCACGAAATTATTGCCACGATAAAATGATACGAATCCCGGGGTTTGACTGCCTTCGGTTCCGATCAACACTTTGGTAATCGACTGATAACGGCGATATAAGTTGCGGGCGTTGGCTTCATCGGTTGTGATGAAAATTTCGACTTTAATTTCCTTGTAGTCCGCGCTACGCAGAGTCTGGATAACCGCTTTTTTAACCTGATAGCCGAGCAACATCTGGCTGTTGTTGCCATATGCTTTTTTCAAATCGTTCTGGTTCGAATAAACCTGGCGTTCGACCATTTGCCAGTCAGACAGATCGTCCGGGCGAATGGAATATTTACGGGCGGCACAACCGCTGAAAAAAAGCAAAGCAATCAATATTGGTATAGCTGTTTTCATATGTACAACCTTTCTTCGCCTTCGCGGATTACAATCACGCCGGCCTCGCCGTTCAGTGGGCATTTATTCTCGCAAATTCCGCAACCGATGCAGAGCGTCTCATCGATGTAGGGATAACTGATAACGCGCTTTTCACCGGAGACCGGATCGACATACTCGCGTTTGTGGACCTTGATGGCTTTGTCGGGCGTCGGGCAATGTTCTTCGCAAACGAGACAATCTTCATTCAACCGATACGGGATACAGCGGTCTTTGAGAAAAATTGCGTGTCCCATTTTGTACTTTTGCTTGGCGGTTTTATCCAGCGGCTGGATAGCTTTGGTCGGACAAATCTGCCCGCAGAGATTACAATTGTATTCGCAATAACCACGCCGGTATTGAGTCAGGGGCGTCAAAAATCCTTCCAGTCCGCTTTCCAAAATGGATAATTGCAGGCATTTTCCGGATGTAGAGCAGATGCGCACACATTCGCCGCAACGAATACAGCGTTCGAGAAATTCGTCTTCGATTAATGCGCCGGGCGGTCGGATCAAGCGGTCGGTTTGACGCGGGTTGATTTTATTAATGGATAAAAATCCAGCGCCAGCCAGGGCGGTCAGACTGGTTCCGATGAATGCCCGCCGGGATAGATCGATTTTATTCATCATCTGCCGGGGCGAGCGCCAGCCGAAACTAATCGCATCGGTTGGGCAGTCGTCTTTACAATTCAGGCAGAGAATACATTCGGACTTAGCGGTCGTCACGAAGTCGGACTCGATTGCATCCAATTTACAATTATGTTGGCAAATGCCACACGCGGTGCATTTTTCGCTATCGACGATCCGGCGTAGCGGACTGAGGCGGGCGACTAAGCCCAGCAGGGCTCCCAGCGGACAGAGATAGCGGCACCAGAAGCGACGACTTAATCTGCTCAAACCGAGGATGACCAGAAAAATAATCAGCGGAGCCGCCAAACCGTTAAAGCTTGGATTCCCGACCGGAAAGAGGAAGCCGATCAGTTTATCCTGAAAATTCAGCAGGGCATCGGGGAAAACGCCAATCCCGATTAAACCACTTAGAATAGTGTCGAACAACAGGAAGAATAACGCCATCCCGATCACGCCCAGCGAGCGCCAGGCAATCGGCAAGGGGTCTAACAGCCAGGCGTATTGAACGCCACAAATTGCCAATACGATTACCCCGACCAGTAGCGCTATTTTAAGGAATCGCCATTTCCTGTAGCAGTTCCGTTTTTTAGGTTTCAGGATGTGATCGCTGGCGTCGATCATAGTCCCCAGCGGGCACACCCAACCGCAAAATGCCCGACCAAAAATTAACGGGCTGATGAAAACGATCAACGCCAGTAAAAATATAGCATCGAAAAACCGTCCGGCGATCTGGGTCGTCAGGGCTGTTAGTGGATCTAACCAGAGAAAGAGTTCAGGCGGTATCCAGGGTTTAAAAGGGTAAGTCGCCTGCAAGATCGTTAAGGTGAATAGCAGAAAGAAAAAGATCTGTGAAATTTTCCGCCACGTTAACGGTTTGATTCTCATGCTTTAAAGGAATAGATGACGGGTTTGAATTTGTCGGTGTCGATCTGTCCCATGCCGGCCGCGTGGGCTAGTTTCAAGTATTCCAGCGATTGTGGATCAAGATCGAAAATTCTCGCCGCCCAGGCATCCACCAGGACGCGGTCGGTACCAGCGAGAATCGTGTTCATTTGCTCAACGTCTTTCAAATCGCCGCCGACCGGTCCGTTGCGTCGCAGAATGCGAATGGCGTCGATGATAGTCAGATTCGGTTTGATCGCCCGGTTGATATCGACGATTTTTTCGGGGAAGGGGCGATGAATACGACCGCGCTGTCCACCCAGCAGTCCCATCATATTCTTGAAACCGGAAGTAATGCCGGAGATTCCGTGATGTTTTAAAATGGGGATATTGATCAGTTTGTCGGCGTTGAAAACTTCCTGATGGATTGGCCAGCTTTTAATTTGCGTACCGTCTTGAATCTGAGTTTCGACAAATTGGTTTTCGCGGACAAAGCGGACATCGGCGCCGGCTTGCCGGGCATATTCCGGAATTTTGCAGGCATCGTAACAGCGTCGGGCTTCGTTGCAGGTATTATCGAGAATCACTACCTTTTTGGCTCCAGCTTCGAAACAGAGCCGGACAATTTCAGCGACCAATTCGGGATTGGTGGTAGCGGCATATTCCGGCGCGCGGTCCCAGCTCAGGTTTGGTTTAAGCAAGACATAGTCACCCTTCGCGACAAAACGTGACATTCCACCCATCATATCCAGTGTTTTACGGATCATCTCAACAATCTGACCGTTCTTGACCAGCACTAAATCGACCGTTTGGGTTTCTTTTCCCATTATCCGGGGAACTCCCAGCATGATTCCGCCGGTCAGTACAGCGCTGGTTTTGATAAATTTTCTTCTATCCATATTTACACCTCTTGGCATAAAATAAGGTTTATATCGTTTGCTTTCAAGCTGAAAGATTGATCAAAACAAATTTTGAAAGCCGCCGCCGAAAATTTGAAATATTTTGCTATAGATTTTATTTAAGGTTTCAGGATAATAAGCGGAGCCTGACCTGGTTTTTTTATATCCCACTGATAATCGCCATACGGATTAAAAGTCTTTGGCTGGATATCGGCGTTATGCTTAACAATCTGAACTCCTTTTTCGACTGAAACGTTCAGATTACCGGATACTTTGGCGTCGATGGCTTGCAATTGACTAAGATCTTTTTCAGTTAGTTCGAAAGCGGAGATTTTAAGCGTTCGGTCCGGTTGGCTTTCGATACTGAAAATTTTCATATCTTTAGATATAAAATGATACTTTTCGCCGGCTTTGCCGGTGTGTTCAACGGTAACCTTATAGCGACCATCACCAATATAGCGAACCGCTTTAAAGTCTGGATCTTTCTTAAGTTCTGTAACCCAGTCTTTGAGGGATTTCTCATCTTTTTTTGAGATTGAACCTTCTTTTATGGCGGAAAGCGCAGGAGCGAAGGCCAGATTTCCATTATAAATGAATATAAAATCCCCGTTTTTTCTGACTTGCACTTTAGTCGTAAAATTCTCCGGAATGAAACAACTGCTAAGTATTAGTAAGAGTAAGATTCCGCTGACGATCAGTAGTGATTTTTGAATTCTGGGCATGGCTCCTCCTGACAAAAGTCTTTTTTTAGTTTGATTATTAAAAGGCAATCTCTCATCATTATTTTAAGGAATGAGAAAATCAGAAACACGTTGAATAATACTGATTATCAATCAGGAGTGCAACAATTTTTAGGTCAAGCTTTGACAGGTGATATGGTATGAAGATCATTATCCGTAGTCTGCAAATGTTTATCCGTATCTTGAAAACTTGGGATAGATATAAAAAAAATGATTAAAAATCGAAAAATCTGATTTTTTTCCTTGACTTCTTAAACCGGTTCAATTAATATTGAACTGATGCGAATTAGTGAGACATGGGATTCAGTATCAAGGCAAAAATCCTGTTTGGAAAAGCGGTGGATTACTGGGGTTATATAGGATCAAATACAGGGCGAGGTTGTTTTTTAATCTTTTAATGATTAAAATAAAATCGTTCTTTGATTGATTCGCGAGGCTTTACCCAACCAGAGACAAAGAAAAAAATGAGGACGTGGGGTTATGAATAGAATATCTCATCTTTTTAAAACGGCGTCATTTTCACTGTTAAGCGGGGCTGGTAAGAGTTTCATAAGTAAGACATTAGTCTTCGGGGGATTGATCATTAGCCTGACAGCCCAACCACTTTTCGCCAGAGGAACAATTAGAGGCAGAGTATTCGACAAGAATACCAAAGATGCGTTATCATTTGCAAACATAGTTATCAAAGGCACCAGCATCGGCACGGCGGCGGATGCGGATGGAATGTACTCAATTTCGAATGCACCCGATGGTCCACAGACCGTCGTAGTTACATACATCGGATATTTACCTCTCAACGTGGATGTAAATATTCCACTGGGCGGTACTATCCGCCGAGATTTCGGGCTCGAGCCGGAGGTTTTACAAGGTCGGGAAGTAATCGTAACCGCCCAGGCTTTGGGACAAATGCAGGCGATCAACCAACAGTTAGCCTCTGATAAAATTTCCAGTATCGTCTCCGAAGCGCGTATTCAGGAATTGCCGGATTTCAACGCCGCCCAGGCTCTCAGTCGCCTGCCAGGCGTATCGACTCTGGAAAGTTCCGGTGAAGCCAATAAGGTGGTCATCCGCGGCCTTGCACCGCAATATAATGCGGTTTCAGTCGAGGGCGTTAAACTATCCTCGACCGGTAGTACCCAGATGGGAGTATCTGCTCTATCTAATACGTCAGGCAGTATTTCGAATGATCGCAGTGTTGATCTTTCGATGATTTCGCCGTATATGATTAAGTCTATCTCGGTTTTTAAATCGCTCACTCCGGATATGAACGCCAATTCGATCGGCGGCTCAGTAAACATGGAATTAAGAGAAGCTCCGTCACAATTGCATTATGATCTTATGTGGCAATCCGGATACACAGCCAAAACTGGAAATTTCGGAAATTATCGAGCGGTAGGATCGATTAGCCAGCGGTTTTTTAATGACAATTTGGGAGCGTATATTCTGGTGAATGCTGAAAAATATGACCGCGATGCCGATAATATGAATTCCGTATATGATATTACAGAAAAACGGCCAGATACGACCGGGTTTCGACCAGTTATAGTAAATAACACTACGCTGAATAGACATGTCGAAACACGGCAACGCTATGGCGGCAATCTAATCATTGATTATAAACTACCGAACGGATCGATTAAATCTGTTAACATGCTAACTAGACTTGTTTCGGATTTTACTGATATAAATACCGTCTTACATTATGCTGACGGATTGATCTATTTTAATTATCGTAATGGAGTGAATACCACAGATTTAATTGTTAACTCAATTAGCTTTGATTATGACTTCAGATGGGTAAAAATGGATCTGAAATATGCTCGGACATCATCAAAGAATAATTTACCGGAATCGCCATATCTGCAGTTCAAATCACCTGGTACAGCAGTCAGTACGAATATCCCACCGAATACAAAGCCTGAGGACTTACTAGATTCAAATGTCGTTAATACAAAAGTCGTTAATTATCCGATATATGATCAAATTCAGCTGGATAATATTAATCTATTTAGTTCTCTTTATAAAGAAAGCAAAGACCAGCTAACTTTAGATTTTAAAGTGCCATACAGCTTTGGAAGAAACCTATTAGGATATATAAAAATAGGTGGTCAGTATTATAATCAGGATAACAGTAATGACCAAAAGACGCCTTATGCTCAACTTCGGAGCGGGAATGATTTCACAGATGCATTAATCGATGATCTTGAAAGAGAATTTGGGATTGAATATGATCCGAATTTTAAATTTACCGGCTCCAATTTTATCGGTGATTCTCACTATACGCGCTCATTTTTAAAGAATGAGTTTGGGCAAATCTGGTATGCGTGTGATCCGAATATGCCGACAGCGATGGCGAACTATTTAGCCAGTTCACCGCAATGGACGGGGCAATCTTTTGGGCAACTGAGCGGGGGTTGGTTCAATGGACCATTTCAAAGACTGGCCAATACTTATTATTATGAGGAAAAGTATTATGCTGGATATGTCATGTCAGAATTGACGTATCGTAATATTATGGTCGTTGGTGGAGCCAGATATGAAAAAATGGAATCGAAATATACTGCCTACAATATGTACGACCAGCGCGAACCGACCTCCCAGCAAATTGACACGGTTACGACCAGACCTACAAATGAATTTATTCTACCAATGGTGCAGACAAAATACAGTCCCTCAAAGTGGATGGATATCCGTTATGCGTATACTCAAACGCTTGCCAGACCTGATTATCACCAACTGTCACCAAAAGTTACATATAATAATCCCAGGACAAGCATCAATGCCGGCAATCCAGATTTAGTACCGGCCCAAGCTTATAATCATGATTTCAATCTAACATTCCATGGTAATAAAATAGGTCTTTTTTCTGTCGGATTATTTTATAAAGAAGTCAAGAATTTTACATACTCATCAAGTTATAAAATGTATGATTCCACATTTTATGATGGTCTTAAATCACGCCACGACGAAGATTTGAATATTTTGAGTTATAAACCCGATTTAGGGGGGACTTTACATACCTATGTAAACAGTCTCTTTCCAGCCTATGTCAAAGGACTGGAATTTGATTTACAGACCAGATTATGGTATCTCCCGAAAGGGCTGGACGGTATAATTCTTGGAATAAATTATACGATGATAGAGTCGGAAGCTACTTATCCAATATACGATGATACAACGGTTTATCCTCCAAGACCGCTACCTCGTATATCATATGTAACTTATACAACTCGTAAAGGACGGTTAATTTACCAGCCGAACGATGTGGTGAATGCCTATATCGGATATGAAATTAAAGGTTTTTCTGCCCGCATTTCATTTTTATTTCAGGGAAATTCGGTTAGTCGGATCGGAGCTTTCCCCGAGCAGGATGGATACACTAAGGACTATTTCAGGCTGGATGCTTCGGTACGGCAAAAGCTACCCTTTTTCGGATCTGAAATTTATTTGGATATAATCAATATCAATAACGAAATCAACTCTTCAGCACAGACGACAATTGACGGATTCACAAATATTAAGAATTACGGAACCACGGCAAATCTTGGGATCAGATTAAGGCTTTAGCCGAAGTAATTATGAATATTAAAAAAGAAAAATTGTGAAGTAAAAATTTAAGGAGATTACAATTATGAAACGATTGTTATTAGTGTCTTTTTGTTTTTTAATCCTTGTCGTATCGCTATCAGCCAAAGATACTACCGATGTCTTAGGGATTTATAGCCCAGGCGGTGGTGCAGAAGGTAGTCTGAATGATGCGATCCAGAGTGCGATCGATAACGGTACGCTGTCCAATACCGTTTTCAGGCTCAAAGCCTACGACTATTACGTCCTGACTGGTACGATTAAAGTCCCGGTCGATAATACTCTCGAAATCGTTGGTGAGCCGATTGGAAACGTTCAAGATTGCGCTCCACCTCAAATAGTATGGACAAACAGCGATGCCGTAGATAAAGATTTCTTGATCGCGGTTTATGGAGACCTGTATATGAAAAACGTTTGGGTCAGATTTGCCGATGCCGCCGGTGTTCAGACTGGTACTCCGATTGTGTTTGACGGCGATACCTTGGGTGTCTCGGACGATTCAACGGAGATCGGTTATTTTGAAAATTGCATTTTTGAATGGATGCCTTGCCCCAGGGTAACTTCTTCAGGGGCAATCTGCGTCAGAAGTAAACATTTTAATGGTACTTTTAAAAACTGTTATTTCCGCAACTGTGTAGACAAGCATTTTATGTACTACGGTCGGGCGGTTTCTTTCCCGTTCGATGTATCCGGTTACCACACAGAAAACATCACTTTTGAAAACTGCACGTTTGCTAATATGGGCTATGTCCTGATGCAGGAGGGTACTAATTGGAGTGAAAACGTGCACTTCAATCATTGTACTTTTTACAATGTAGTAATGTTTTCGCTTGAAAGCGGCTGGTGGTTGAAACTAAATGTAACTAACTCCCTGTTTGTCAACGCCTTTATGATGGGTTTTCAACCCGCTCAGGGAACCAATCCGGCCAGTGCGACAGTTACGATAACGCCTGCTGATTCAATCAGATTTGTTACATTTACCGATCAGGAACGTCGGATTCTGTTTGCTCATAATGCCTATTATATCGATGATTGGCTGGTGGATTGGATGCACGGCGGTTGGGAATTTTATAATGAGAATGATCCTGATTCAGTCAAGCGTTGGCGGCCGAAATTGAGTCTCACAGGTACTCTCGGCTGCCCTTATAGCCAGGGACAGTACAATCAGCGTCTGTTTGATATGATTCCATATCCGCGTCCGATGCTCGATAGTGCGACAACCAATTATTTTGACTCGACCTACGTTGATGAAACGACTGATGAGACCAAAAAAGCCTTTCCGTATATGAATAAAGCCGCATTATATGATATATATAGTCTTAAACGGGCTGGTCTGGCTGATACATTGAATCCTGGCTTAATTGTAGCGCCTCTTAATTTAGACCTTCTCAAATGGTGGCTGAATGAGAAATGGGGTACGGCTCAGGATACAATGTGGGCTTATGATGTTCAAGCCGGGGAAGATCAGGTATGGCCGCTGCCCGAAAATTTAGCCTATACCAATGCCACTTTATCAACCGCCGGAATGGGTGGCTTTCCGCTGGGTGATCTGTATAATTGGTGGAATCCGGCTATCAGGGAAGGCGCGACAGATCACTATACTGCCTGGTTAGCTCAGGCTGATCTTGAAAGAGCCAAAATTGCCGAATGGCTGGAAACCGGTAAGCATCCTGATAGCCCGGATGTTGCTATCAAGCCGCCAAAAACCGGCCAACCTTTTAAATTCACCTTAAATCAGAATTACCCGAATCCCTTTAATCCGACTACTCAGATTAGATATACGGTTCCCAGGGAAGCCCGAATATCTCTGAAAGTCTACAACACTCTCGGGCAGGAAGTTGCAACATTGTATGATGGTATTCGACCGGCCGGTGATTATGTGACTACCTTTGATGCCGCCGGTCTGGCTGGTGGTATCTACTTCTACAACTTGAAGTCGGAAGGGATCAATATTACAAAGAAATTAGTACTTATTAAATGATTAAAATATTTAGAATATTTAGGTAAAGTAGTGATAAACATGAATGAAATTAGAAAAGGAGGTGAGTCTAAAGAGAACATTTTACTACAGTACAGCTGTAGAAATGATGGCAGATTTGTTATTTTTTATATTGAAACAACGAAAGGAGAAGTGAAACAATGAGAAAGGAAGTTAATGCGTTTTTTACAGTGCTTATAGCACTGATGGTACTCGGTGGAGTGACGGTACAGGCGCAGGTAATTGACTTTGAGGACATGACTATCGGTGATCCAATTGATGCTATCGGTTGGGGCACTCAGGTAGCCGAAGTAGCTGATGATCCGGTATCCTCGGGTAATAAGGTCCTAAAGTTCACGCCGAATAATTACAATTCGGCCCCGGTGCTTGAGTTTACTCTACCGGCAGGTAAGACGTTGGCGGATTATCCTCAGTTTAAGTTCAAAGCCTATTTTCAGCAGGGTGATGTCGGCTGGAAAGACATCAAAGTGGAAGCGTATCAGGCGATGCCTACCGCCCAGTTTGCAAATGTGGCCGAGAATGCGATCGGCACTTGGAACCGCGCCAGCGGCGCCTCGACTGCCTGGGAAGATATCACTATTGATATTACCGGGAGTGCCGAGATGACAGGAACCGTCTATATTGCCTTCGGGATCAACTGCGCCGCGACTGGTGATCAGGGCGGCTCAGGATTGACCACCATCTGGTATGCTGATAATGTCGATCTGGGTATTGAACCACCCCCAGTTGTAGGTCCTCTCACGACTTGGGGATTCATTAACGGAAGAATCGGGGGTTGGAAAATAGCGGTTGGTGAAGCTGGAAATGCCAATATAACCGGCGACGGTCCGCCCAGTGGTTGGGCGGCTATCCGTGGCGCTTTACCTGATACTCTTGAGGCTACCACCACCGATGCGGTTGTTGTCACGGGGCAAATCGAATTTACCGGTGATGATCTGGACACCTGGGGACCATTGCGTTACGGATTATTTTACCATGATAGCGCCGCTACGGTCCTGTACGCAGGAACCGATTCAGCCCGCTGGGGTGGAAAAGAAGCCGGTGCCTACGGCTATATGTTCAGTCCTAACAGTGGTACGAACGACAAACAGAGCGGTCAGGGCGGTAACGGCACTCAATGGGCGATAAAAGGTGGCAGTCCGCTGAGCACCTGGAGTGGCGGCACTATGACTATGGGTGACATCAATCCAGCTCCGGCACGCGCCAAGATCACTCAAGGTATTTATGATTTTGCATTTTCAGTAAAGGATCTGGGCGATAGTACCAATGAAGTCAGATTCTATATGGTAAAACAGGACAACAGCTATTGGTTCGGCGGTACCGTGATTGATACCGGATATGTTACGACGAAATTCAATGGCATCGTTTTTGGAAAAAATGGTGGTAATGGTGCTGAAAACACAACTATTACCGGTGTTCTCCTGACCAATGTCAACGCTTATCTCGGTGCACCGATCGCTGTTCCCGAGAAGCCCTGGTCACCCTATTATATTGATGCTTGGGGCACTATGGGTGGTCGCTGGGGCAACTGGCGACTACAGAAGGGCGACTTCGTCGGCGATGTCTCAATGTTTGGCGATGGTCCGCCCACCGGCAGTTGGGCAAGCGTCCGTGGAGCATTTCTTGAACCGCTGGAAATCAAGACTAGTAAAGCGGTTATTGTCCGCGGTTCGATCGAATTTGTTGGCGACGGTCTGGATACCTGGGGACCATTACGCTATGGTTTCTTCTATCATGACAGTGCCGGTGCGCTTCAGATAGATTCGACTCAGGCGGTTGCCGGTGTTGATACGACCTACTATAACCTGGCCTGGAGTGGTAAAGAGAATCTTGCTCATGGTTATATGTTCTCACCCCAAAGCGGCACGAACGATCTGCAAAGCGGTCAGGGTGGTAACGGCACCCAATGGGCGGTCAACGGCGGCAGTCCGGTAAGCACTTGGAGCGGCGGCACAATGACCATGGGTGTTGTCATGCCACAGCCGGCACGCGCTAAAATCACCCAGGGCACTTATGATTTTGCCATGTCGGTACAGGATCTCGGAGATGGTACCAATGAAGTCCGCTGGTATTTTCAGAAAAGATATACAGGTGAACAGACCAGCTACTGGTTCGGTGGAACGGCTATAGACACTGGTAAAGTCACAGATAAGATTAACGGTATTTACTTTGCCAAGAATCCCGGCAATGGCGCTGAGAATACGACCCTCACCGCCTTCAATCTGATGGAAGTGGAAGTCGACTATGGTAATCCAATTATTGTAACTCCAAAACCCTGGCAACCTTACTATATAAGTGATTGGGGAACTGCTCCCGGACGTTGGGGTGGCTGGAGAATGCAGGTTGGCGAATTTGTCGGCGATGTTTCAATGTCCGGTACGCCGGCGCGCACTAACTGGGCGGCTGTTCGCGGTGGTTTTGTAGAACCGGTGGAATTTACTACCGAAAAAGCAGTCATCGTCAGCGGTAGCATGGAAGTTGTCGGAGACGATATTAATGTATGGGCTCCGATCCGCTACGGATTCTTCTATCATGACAGTATCGGTGTGTTACAGATCGACTCAACTCAGGCAATCGCCGGAGAAGATACGACTTATTACAACGTCACCTGGAGTGGTAAAGAAAACTACGCCCATGGCTATATGTTCAGCCCCAACAGCGGTACAAATGACCGGCAGAGCGGTCAGGGCGGAAACGGCACTCAATGGTCGGTCAACGGCGGCAGCTGGGTCAGCACCTGGAGTGGCGGTACTATGACTAGGGGAGACGTCATGCATGCTCCCGCCCGTGCTATCATCACGCAAGGCATCTACAATTTCAAAATGTCAGTCCATAAACTACCTAACGGCAGTAATCAAGTCCGCTATTATTTCGAGAAACAGTTTACCGGTGAGCAAACCACTTACTGGATTGGCGCCATATTCGAAGATCCAGAGGCTGTAACGGATAAAATAAACGGTTTCTGCCTGGGATTTGACAATAATATGGGTGATATCAACTGCACTGGTTATAATCTGACGGAAGTTCAGGTTGACTACGGCGCTCCAATCACACTCACAGAAAAACCTTGGGTAGATTACTATATCGATAAATGGGGATTCAGTGGCGACAACCTCGGCGGTTGGGACCTGACCGAGGGTGAATTTGTCGGCGATGTATCCATTGGCGGCACATCCGCACCTACTGGTTGGTCGGCTATCCGGGGTGGTTTTCTGGAGCCGTTTGAACTATCCACAAAAGCTAACCGCGCATTGATAATCCGCGGACAAATCGAGCTGGTCGGTGGTGGCTTCCAGGATGTAGGTAGTATGCGCTATGGTTTATTCTACAGCGATAGCGCCGGTGCAGTCAGTGTTGATCCGGACCTGGATTCCAACTTAGTATGGAACGGAACAGACGGAGCTCATTCCGGTTATCTGTTTGTACCACCTAGTGGATCAAATATTGCCAGCTGGTCGAATGGCGAAGGGACCTGGGGTATCGTCGCCAATGATAAATGGTGGGATATCACTAGTAGTAATGGCATTACACTCGGTGCTCCGCTTCAGGATCCTGTTGAAGGTGTTGCTGGAGCTGGAACATACGATTTTGCCATTTCGATTACTCCTCAATCAATCGGCAATATTGTAAAAGCAACTCTGTCAAAAACTGATGGAACATACTACTGGGCGGCAACTCATATTATTCCGGTGATGGCTCCTGCACAAAAATTCAATAGCGTCGCTTTCGCGATCAATAATTCGACCACTACGCAATTGAATCTGATTGAGATTGAAGTAGCTCGTGGTGCTCACATTGATCGTATTGAAGATGCTAATCCGGAATTGCCGAAGGTCTATGCTCTGAAGCAGAACTATCCGAATCCATTCAACCCGACGACTACTATTCGTTTCGATTTACCGAAGAATAGCGACGTTAATCTGGTTGTCTATGACTTAATGGGTCGGGAAGTAGCTAAGCTGGCCAATGGTCATATGAATGCCGGTTATTATACGATTAACTTCAATGCGGCAAATCTGCCTTCCGGAGTTTATATCTATAGACTCAAGGCTGGCAACTTTGTCAGTGTTAAAAAACTCATGCTTCTTAAATGAGCTAGCAGTTTTTTAAATATTTATCAAAACGATCAGCCTGCCCGTTCTGCGGGCAGGCTGATTCGTTGATAAACTAAGCGATTGTTATTTGAATGTTTCCCCAAAGTCAGAGTTAATGATATATTTACATTATAAGTTGAGTTTAACCATGAATGTTTTTACGAAATTGACAATACGTTGCATGTGCTTGATTTTGCTCTCTGTTTTTGCCTCAAATTCTCTGAATGCTCAAAAAGGAATCAATATCCCCCATCTGGAAAAGCGCGGCGGGGCGACGCAATTAATCGTTGACGGCAATCCATTTCTTATCCTGGGAGGAGAGCTGGGCAACTCATCCTTTACGAGTCTGGAATTTATGGAACCGATCTGGCCGAAGTTGAAAGCCATGCATTTGAATACGGTTTTAGCGCCTGTGTATTGGGAATTGATCGAACCGATAGAGGGTAAATTTGACTTCAAATTGTACGACCAGCTGATTGCCGAGGCGCGTAAGCACGAACTGAAATTGGTTTTACTATGGTTTGGCTCCTGGAAAAACAGCATGTCAAGCCACGCCCCGTCCTGGGTCAAAAAAAACCAGGATAGATTTCCAAGAGTAAAGGACAATCAGGGCAAAAGCCATGAAATCTTGACGCCTTTCAGTGAGGAAAACCTGCAAGCCGATCTGAAAGCCTTTCAGGCTTTACTGAAACATATCAAAGAAATTGACGAAAATGAAAATACTGTCATCATGATCCAGCCTGAAAATGAAATTGGAATGTTGCCAACCGCCCGCGATTATCACCCATTAGCCAACAAGAAATTTCAGGAAAAAATGCCCGCCGAATTCATTCGCTATTTAAAAAAGAATAGGGACAATCTGGTACCGGAGATGAAAGAGCGATGGGCGCAAAATCACTATAAAGAAGCAGGAACCTGGGAAGACGTCTTTGGTAAGGGACCGCACACCGATGAAATCTTCATGGCCTGGTATTATGCGAAATTCACCAATGCCATCGCCGAGGCGGGAAAAGCCGTGTACAATCTGCCAATGTACGTCAACGCCGCATTGAATCGTCCCGGCTGGCTACCCGGTCAATATCCGAGCGCCGGTCCGCTTCCCCATTTGATGGATGTCTGGAAAGCCGGTGCGCCTGCGATCGATTTTCTGTCGCCTGATTTTTATTTCCCGAATATTGAACACTGGAGCGATCTGTACACCCGTCAGGGTAATCCGCTGTTCATTCCCGAACACGTTTTTGATAATACCGTGGCCGCCAAAGCCGCATTCGTCTTCGGACATTATGAGGCAATCGGTTTTTCACCGTTTTCGATTGAATCGGTGACTGATCCGGCAAAAGAGCCCCTCGGAAAAGTTTACAGTTTATTGGATCAACTGATGCCTGTAATAACGGCTCATCATGGTCAGGATAAAATTGAAGGGGTTCTCTTTGACCAAGAAAAATCCGAGAAAGTCGTAAAACTCGGTGATTATGAATTAACCTTCAAACACAGCTATACTTTAGGTTACGAACCTGATTCTAAAAAAGATACCTGGGAGATGGCAGGCGCATTGATAGTGCAAACCGCAGACAGCGAATATTTTCTGGCCGGTTCAGGGGTGGTAATTACGTTTAAAAACATCAAAAATCCAGACCTGAATGTCGGAATTTTAAAAGCCGACGAGGGTAAATATGTCGACAATCAGTGGAAAGTAATCCGGCATTTGAACGGCGATCAAATTCATCAGGGAAGGCATATCCGGATATTTTTAAACGAATACTCGATTGTGCGATTCGAACTTTATGATTACGAATAAAAGCGGCTGTTAATATCAAATACAAAGTGCAATATATCTCTTTATTATCTCGATATTTTACTCTCTTTACATCTGGTCGAACAGAGAAGTCAGGAGAATGAAAGTTAGGTTCCCACGAAATTAAAGGAGTTATTATGAGATTGATTACCAAGCTATTAGGATTGTCATTCTGGATTAATGTCGCTTTTGGGCAATCTTTGTTATTTCAAACTTATATTAACCCGGTAATCCCTGGAGATCATCCGGATTGTACATTATCGAGAATAGACAATGACTTCTACACCACTGGTTCGTCCTTCAATGTCACGCCGGTCATTTACCATTCGACCGATCTGGTGCACTGGGAGGCGATCGCTCAGCCGGTCAGCGCGGCCTGGTCGAATTACGGTGACTCTCCGGGTGGCGGTTGCTGGGGCGGTCAGATGGTTTATTATAACGGCGAATATTGGCATTTCTTTTCGCGGGCTAATACAATGCATTATGTCAAAGCCAGCCAGCCTGCCGGTCCCTGGAGCCTGCCGGTAAAAGTCAATAATCCTGCTACGCTTCCCTATGGCCTGGGTTACGACAATTCGGTTTTTATCGATGACGACAATAAATGGTATCTGGTGGTAAAAAACGGACAACCTAATAACGGTATTGTCGAATTAGGTGATGATGGACAACCGACAGGAGTTGTATATGATCTGAATTGGCTCAATCCGGCGCCGGACTATCCCTACAGTTGGGCGGAAGGTCCGGTGATGTGGAAATATAACGGCTACTATTACTATTCGTTTGCCAGAGACCTGGGTGGCGGGCAGAAGGTCATGCGCAGTCTGACCCTGACCGCCGATCAGTCGGCATGGATAATGCTGGGCGATTTTTTCGGGGTCAGCGGTTCTTCACTTTTTACTAACCCAAATCATGCTTCCGCCGCTATAATGCTTGACGACAGCACCTCCTGGGCGATGCATCCCCTTTACGCCAATGGCGAATGGAAAGGGCAGGGGCGCCAGGGATTATTGAATCAGGTTCGCTATAATGAAAATGGTATTCCAAAAGCCGATTACCCGATTAATAGTTCATTTTCGGCTCCTGATTTATCCTCGGGCGGAATTCCGTGGATGGTGCCGCATTCGGATTATTTTACTTCGGAAAGCTTACACCCCGAATGGTCATTTCTGGGATATACACCTTCAACTGGATTTTCACTTACAGAACGTTCCGGCTGGCTTCGTTTATCACCCAAGAGTCGTTACATGTCCATTGTAAGTACGGTTATAAAGAATGACGGTGAGCATAATTACTCACTTATCACCAAATTGGACTTCAAGGCTCAATCGATCGCAGATGAGGCCGGGCTTTGGATCATGCGGGGCGATCAGACTATGTATGTTAA
>Ga0265293_10003840_pt1 | contig 27355 bp, 21 predicted proteins | sample Munlanlewell138R_FD_192505 | JGI IMG/M metagenome (GOLD analysis project Ga0265293, IMG submission 192505) | Leachate microbial communities from a municipal landfill in Southern Ontario, Canada - Leachate well 138R | ecosystem: Engineered > Solid waste > Landfill > Unclassified | place: Canada...
TTGATTGAAATTCATAAAGATTTTCAGAATTAGCTAGTATATACTGATCAATTTCAAAATTATGATAATCGATAACAGCTACTTTAAAATTTAGAGTTCCATGTTCACTGTCACGTTCATGTATTGACACTAAAAGTTTTTGTTGGTAATCTAAATTATATTCAATTAAATCATGAACATAATATTCAAGATCATAGAGTTGTTCTACGTTGTTATCAACAAGTTGCAATACTTTGGAACTCTCCAAATAATAAAAGTCATCTGATATGAGATATAAAGACTCATATACTTTAAATAATTTATAGATACGATTGCTTTCATACAAAAGAGTCAAATCATGTGTTTCAAAATCAAATTCAAAGAGTTTAAACTCCCCTGGTATGTCTTGAATAAATGTAGATAAGTATATATGCTCACCAACAACCACTAAATCTTTTATGATCATCTGATTGGTAGATATGATGTCATATGATTCCGTTGTAATTTCACTTAAATTAAAAATAGTAATATCTGCTTGATTTTCTGAATAAATCAATGCATATTGATCAAATATATATTCAAATATTTCTACATGAGTATCAGGTCCTATATCTTTATGATAAGAAATTTCTTTTAATTCAGTAAGTTGCATATGTTGTTCATTTTCAATTAAGTAAGCATTCATATTAGGCGAAATAAAAATGAGAGTTAATACGATCAATATGCTTATGTTGATTAAGTAAGTTTTAAAAAAACCTTTGCGTTTTATCTTCCTCATTATTAAGTAAGATAAAACAAGTCCTAATAGGATAAACAAAAGATTTAAGATGAAATGTTCAAATACAACAATGAAAAAAGACATGCCAAAAAGTGATAGAGTTAAACCTAAATAAATTGCTATATACTTCCATACTTTAGGTTTTTCTTTCTTTATTGGTATTTCAATCGGGTCATTCTTTTTAGCTTTCAATATTTCATCAACTGATATACCATAAAATTCTGCGATACTTTTTAAGGTATTTATATCTGGAATACTATTACTATTTTCCCAACGAGATACAGCCTGAGGTGTTACATGCATTAGCTTTGCCAGTTCTCGCTGTGTCATATTTTTTGAGATACGTAATTGCTTTAAAAATTCTGCTATTTCTTGATTATTCATATGACTGACCCTCATTTATTTCTACATAATATATGAAATTATAAAACAAGTTTTTATGCGTTTTTTGAAGCTAGTGCTTCATCTGGAATGACAATAGGATCTAGTTGATTAATATCTGAAAATTCATAGATAAATGTATATGATAAATCAGAAATGGTATTTGGTTGCTTTAAGTGATTTGCAAGAATATCTGAAATGTCTGCCTCAATTCTTGTGATGTGCTCATCATGAGTATAAACACGAAGCTTCAGAGGTTCTGAAGGACTACTTATGTATCCTACATGATCAATATAGTTAATATATTCAAAAAATGCTCGCTCATATCCCCCAGGTTTTAAATAAACTGTATATACATAATCCTCTTCAATCAACTCTCTAGTTATATAGGAAAAATAATCAAGTACGAAAGCTGTGTGCCCTATGTCTGATGTCTCAAAAAACATATTTTCAAAATACCAAAAGCCATAATCATCATAAGCATATCTTTCTATTTTTTTCGTATCTCGATTAATATATGTATACTCATTAAGATATATTGAGCCATTTACTGTTTCAAAAGTGCTATATCCATAAGTATAGTCTTCGTATACATCAAATGATTTAATATGATAATAATTAACTTCTTCTTCATTATTTTTGTAGGAAACTTGTAAGTTTTGAGTGAATTTATAACTTTGCGCATTTTTTAGTTCTTCAACCATACGTTTATAAATCGTTGGAGCTCCATCTGTGACTATGACGGTACGTATGAGTGTTTTATCTTCATACATAAATTCTATATAATATGTACCAGCTCTTTTAATATCTACATTTGATAAATAACTAACATCATTCGAAAGCTCTCCATTAATTAATACACCTTGATCGACATATGGAATTCCTTCTTCGGTATAAACCTTACTTTCTCCAACTAATTCAAATGTATGTGGTTCTACTTCAGAAATTCTTTCTGTGCATGATAGCATAAAAAAAATGATTAATAAAAGTATGTCTAACAATAAAATCTTTTTCATTTTGACACCCCAGAATTGTTGTTTTCTATCTTTAATTATATATAAATAGAATAGCTTATACAATATGATAATCATTTTATCTTATCAATTGTTAGTTGATATCGTATAAAAAAGCATAAATAGACGTTGCTTTTTATCTTATAACCAAAAAATGTGCTATTTTTAGCACATTTTATTTTACTGTTTGAGTTTATTAAAACTATATAATAGATATCTCGCATTTAATCTTAAATACACTTGATAAGTAAACATTAACATGTTCATCATCAAGTTTAGCATTTAGTTTTAAACCAGCTTTAAATATTGAATGGTTTTGATCAACCACTACCCCATCAATCATAAGTCTTGTAAAAGTTGGTTTATTTTCAATGACAATTGTATGGTTCTTATATTTAGTTTCCCATTTATGATATGAAATTAGTACAGCATATATCATAAGGGTAACACTTAATATCATTGATGATAGTACGAATATTTCTAGACCTAAACTTATTGTATAAAGCCAAATCGCTATGACCGGTAGTATTGACAAAATGAGAAATATAGATGGTTTTTTAGTATGTGTCAATTCTATTTTTTTATCTTGAATCTTAACATCATTATTCGACAGATCTGATGAAGTTCCAATCAGTTGTTCTACTGACACATCAAAAAACTTAGCAAGCGCATCAATAGCAATGATATCAGGCATTGATTCACTTCTTTCCCATTTACTAATCACTTTATCAGAATAGTTTAACTTATCTGCTAATTGTTTTTGTGTAAGATTATTCTTTTTTCTATACATAATTATATTTTTTGAAAGTATATCCTTATCCATATAACCAACTCCTTACATATATTATACGGCATCAATTACATATTTTCCTATATATTTCATAAATCAAGCTCTCGTATTAGAAGAATATTAACTCTACGAATTGTAGATTGTTTCAATATCTATACAAATTATACACACATATTCATTCTAACGTAGATTTTACAACAAAAACACTGTCTAGTTAGTAGTAATAAATAACAAAAAATGCCCTAAATGGGTATAATTTTGCGTAATTAGTCCGTTTTTTCGAACCAATTCAAAATGTTTTTGTGTCTTTATGATGGAGTTTTACCCGATTTTGATGTATACATTATGGAGTTTTACCCTCAAATATTGTGTGTTGCTTTTTTCCTTTAGATATCTTCTCCCATTTGCCACTGACCATTAAGTTTCAACTTCATCATTTTTTGATAATATTCATTAGGTCTAGAAATTTTATAGTTATGTTCTTTTGTAATATCATATGCGCTGATTGAAGCCAAATTATACAATCCTGAAATATAGTCTAATTGGGAATCTTTTTTAATGCTAGTTTGATAAATGGTTTTAACTAATCCACGGTTTTTTAAAAGATCGTAAACTGAATAAACAGCACTAATTTTTCCAATAACACCATATAAGAAATCACACAGCATATACTTACCATCGACATATGCTTCTACAACTTGGTGACCGTTATATGCAACATCTTTATTAACTATCACAACAAACCGGCTTGGAATTTTTAAACGCTGTAATAGCGATGCAGCGACTCTAGAGATATCTGCACACCAATCAGTACCTCTTTTTATGATTTCTTTTTCTGTACCACCAAATATCATATCTTCAAATGGCACATCAAAGCTCTCAACAATTTTGTAAAGGAATTTTGATATATTTTTAATAGTATCTAAAGTATCGCTTCCTTCAAATTGTTTCGAAAATTCATAGAGTTCATGAAATTTAATGTCATCTGATATTTGTTTTGGCTTTTGATATAAAAAAGCTTTTGAATCTTCATCTAAAAGAATCATATTTCTTAATATATAGTGATCAATAGAGTCTTCACCATGTAGATCGCTACGAAACATGACTTCATATGCTTTACCAAAAACACCATATCCTTTTTTCATGGGCTATTCCTCCGAATTTATACTTAATCTTTTACAAGATTTAGTAATTGGATATTCTTATAAATAACTTCCTTACCTACTTGTTCAGAGACAATAAAACCTTCTTTCTCAAGTAGTTTTAGATATTTTGTTGCTGTCGCTCTTGAAATACCTATATCATCTCTAAAAAACGCATTCTTTGTATACATATGAGAAAATAAATGTTCAACTATCTCATAGCTATAAATGTCAGGAAGTCTCTTACTCATTTCTTCTTTTGTTAGTTCAATAGATTGATTAATTCTTAAAATAAGATTTACAGTATGTTGAGATGTCTCAGAAATACCTTTTAATATATACATAACAAAATCTTCGATATAAATAAGATTTTCATTACATTTTCTTAATAGTTCATAATATTTGTTTTTATGCTCAATAATATATTTACTTAAGTATAAAATAGGCTGTTGAATTTTTTCTTTTAAAACTAAATATAAAATATTTAATATTCTTCCGGTTCTTCCATTGCCATCATAAAATGGATGGATACTTTCGAATTGAAAATGAATGAGGGCTAGTTGAATAAGTGGATCATAGTCTTCATTGTCATTAATAAATATTTCTAAATTTCGCATTAGATCTCTAATCTCAATCTCATCTTGAGGTGGCGTATGTACAATTTCATTGTTATTATCGTTCATAATTACAGTTCCTGGTAGCTTTCTAATACCACCTTTGTTAGGCTCTATGATGTTTTGAATCTCTACAAGGATATTTGTACTAATAAATCCGTTTTGTCTAATTAGCTCTAAACCATAATCTATCGCTTTCTTATAATTGATAACTTCTTTTGGTTTGCCACCTAATGGTACTTTAGATACAATTTCTTTAAATATTTCATCATATGTTGTAATAATGTTTTCTATTGCAGATGAGTCTTTTGATTCACTTAAATTAATCAAACTTAAAACTACATTTGGATTCGGTAAAAGTTTTAATATCCCTTTCAACTCTCCAATATGATGATTTGCATCATTTAATTGTTTTAGTATTTCAACTTTGTTTAGATCAATATTAAAGGGTAATTTATTCATAAAAACACCTCGTGACTAATATATTATATTTTTTATCCTCGTGTATATCATATCACAAGAATTTAGCCACGTCAACATAACGAGGATAGATTTTACAGTTTTCTATCCTCAGAATGTTGTTTCAGCAAATTCAGACTTTCTTTTAGCTATACATTTTAAAATTTAAAAAAAGATGCCTATAAAAGACATCTCTATAAATCATGCATTGTCTTGTCATAACCAAGTTTGTTCCACTTTTAAGGTTGTCACAACCAAGTTTGCTATGTAATTAGTATGGAGTTTGTTTGTATGCATATGATATAAAAACCCACTGTTCAAAAACCATGCCAATCCAGCACACTCTTCATTCTTCCAAGCATATGATATGAACACTTTAGAATTTTCAAAATCTGACATCATCCACCTCTTAATTATTATTTGTGATTCATCATCTTCCATAAAACCATTGGATGTTCTTTTAATCTATCTGCTATTGCTTTATCAAATAGTAGTTCTGGATTAAATTCACCAGCATTAAAGGAATCTATATATTTTTGTTCAGTTTCAGTTAACTCAAATAACGTTTCAATAAATTGTCTTACTGTTTGTTTAAAAGCATCTGTATCTATTCTTTCACCAACATGTAGAAATGGAATAAGATTACGTTTTATTGCACTAATAGACAGATTTTCCATGTTTTTCTTAAACTGATTCAATAAATCACCAAATGGTTGAAATTCATTTGACATTAAAAGATAAAATATGCTGCATTTTTTGAGCAAGTCTAACACGCTGTCCAGTAGTATTTGTTTATTAATAAGTTCAAATACGTCGAATATATCTCTTGCAGTAGTTCTTCCTAGTAATGCTGCTATCTTACTCCCATATAATTCAACCTTGTTAAGAGCTAAAATAGATTCATTATCTATTATTTTTGGGCTTAATTTATAGTTCGCTGGTTCAAGAATCTGAATACGGTTTGAGTAATTCAGTTCAATCTTTATGTTATCTCTACTTCCAGCTGCATTTGTATACTTTAAAAATATGAATCAAGCGTAAAAGTAAATCTTGATTTCGGATCAATAGTATATCCATCTAGAGCAACAAAAGCACTAATGAGTTTTCTGTGCAGTTCCCTTATCTCCAACATTTCTTCTTTAGAGGAATTAAAATTAAAATTCATATCAATATCAACTGACAGTCTAGGAAAATCAAACAAGCATAAATTAATTGCTGTCCCACCCTTTAGAACATATTTTCCTTTAAGTTATTCATTTTCATTAAATAATTCTAGCAATTCAGATAATCTCAATACTTTTTCTAAAGTATCCCTATTAAATTTATTATATTGAGCAATCTTAGTTAAGTCTCTTAAATTATAACTTCTCATCCTCATCCTCCGTTATTATCTTATCTAAATTGTAACAATATAGATTCCATTCTTTATAGTATTTGTTTAAACGATGCTTTTCGTTCGTGAAATACTTCACACCCTTAATACCTAGGGTTTTCATTTGATTTAGAATTGAATCATCAACCAGATATCCATCATTAAAATGCGATAGTACTAGTCCTACTTTATTAAAGAGAATTTTTTTATTCACAAATAATAAGTATTCCATAATCTGTGATCCATTGATTACTGGAAGTGAAGATAAATTATATATGAGTTCTTCCATATCGTCATACGATTTTACATCATCTATACAACCTACTATTGTTTTTGGTAGTGTACTTACGCGTACACCATTAATTGTGTCTACATACTCATCATTAGAAACATTTTTATACTTATACTCGTTATATTCAAATGTAAAATCATAAAATCGCTCTATACTAGCAGTTACAACATCATTATAAACTTGATTACTATATCCATAGTATTCAAAGGCACTGTGATGAGATACATAAGAACTTTTTGTAATATTTGATGCTATTTCATACTTGCTAGGTATAACACCAGTCGTTTCGAAACTCATATTTACATATAAGTTTTTCTTAACTCTTTTTATTTACCCTTTTTTAAATAATTTTGCAATGTTTCACGAGCCAAGTTTTCACTATTGGTTATTCCAACTACAAAGGAAAAATCAAACACTCTTTTTTCAAAGAATATCTTAATGTATTTCATAGTTATCACTCCTCAATCATATTTTCCTTATATTGAACAATATAACAAGTATTTTTGTATTATTGTTCATTTTTCGATAATTATGTTGTTGCTTTTTTGGTAATAAGTCGAAGAAAATATGTTTTCGTTAAATAAAAAGTGAAGCTCAAATATTTTTTTGCAACGGTTTTTCTAATGTAATAAGAAATTCCGTTTCATTTGTAAGAAATCTTTTAGAATCAAAATACATTTTTAATAACTAACAAAAAGAAAACACCCGATAAACAGGTGTTAAACACATATGTGTTGTCATAACCAAGTTTGTGCCTCTTTTGAGGTTGTCACAACCAAGTTTGCTATGTGATTAATATGGAGTTTATTTTTTATTTCTTATCCTTCCACAACCCATTTGAAATAATAATATTATCACCTAATTTTTTCTTGGGATTCTTTATAACAACCTCAATATGTGGCATTAGCGTATGTTCTTTACCATAACAACAATGTTTATATTTTTTGTTTGAACCGCAAGGACAAGGTTTTTTCATGAATGCGTTCTTAAACTCTGGTTTTGGAACTAACTTTTCAATGTATTCCCATTCTTCAAATGCATCTGATAATCCATTCATTAAAAAATCAAGTAAGTCATAATTATGTTCTTTATCGTTAAGCTTAATGACTGCATATTTATCGAAAGGATTTTCAACGATAGCTAGGCTTATAAACTCAAGTTTTGTTATCTCATATGTGCATAATTCACCACAATAGATTTTTCCAGCTTCATGACCGCATGACTTTGCCGGATTAACAACAGCCCCGCAAATCCCACATTTCAATTCTTTAACTATTTCTTCTCTACTTGTGAAAAATTTATAAGGATAAAACCTTTGAATCTTATGGATATATTCTAAAATATAATCAATATGATATATGTTTGGAATCTCATATGTATCTTTAATCATAATAATTGTATTTTCCAAATCAGCCAAAGACGACCAAGCTTCGCTATACTGTTTTTTTTGTAGCATATCAAATATTTCAACATATTTCATTCTAATTAACATGAATTGTTTTAAATACCACAATTCATTTGCCAAGGTACAATTACTGATTTTTGCTTGAACAAGTTCTGTATGTACTGATTTTATTAGTTCTTCATCAACAATTATAGGCCATTCACTAAGATTTTCGTATATTCTTTTCATCATCATTTGCGATATTCTTGATTGTTTTCATTGTTTCTTCTAGTTTTGAAGCATCGCCCTCATAATTGAAATCAATCGTTTTTGAGCCTTTTCTAACTTTGATAGATAAATCAACTTTGACTTTTTCAGGATCTTTTTTTCCTCTTTTTATTCTTTCAGTAATAAAAGAAACAATTAATCCTGTTAAAATTGGTAACGTGACATAAGTAACTGCAATTTCAGCTAATCTTATCCATTCGTTGTGCAGAACGTGTTCATTATAGTAATCATCAAAAGCCAACTTCATGTTTTGGCCAGACTGGATTTTTAAAAAATTATAAAAGTCAGTGGTACCTTCTGGATAAGTATAACCCTCCTTACCTCTAAAACCAACTAGAGGAATTAACACTATTTCATTATCTGTAATTCCTTCAACACTTTCTCTTACATAGTTATCTTGAATAAGTTTTATTTCATTAACGCTATGTTTAACTTCATTCACTTTGCACACACTCCTTTTTTATGTTATTTATACTAAAACGACTATTATTTATTTTCACCTATTATTGTACCAAAAATAATTATCTAGTTTTTGCCTTATCTTATTTATCTGTTTCAATTTATTTGAGGTAACTATTTCGTCTAGAATTCTCGAATATTTTTTAAAGTCTCTTCCTTTATAACCTATTTTTTTTGAAACAATGCTGTCAAATTTATAATAGTCATCTCTATGATAAATCATTTGATTATGACATGCACAATATTTCGAGGCAAATGACAACAAATTAACTCCTTTTATATTAGCTATTTCATCAGTTAATGTTAAATCGCCTGATTCAAGTCTTTCATCAATATTAGGTATAGACATGATTTTCTTTGCAAGATTAACTAATGAAAAATTCTTCTTGTGAATTCCGACATGTGTTGAATGGGTCACATCAATAACACAAATCTTACTAACCACCTCTTCTATTGAATTATGATTAGGAAATTTATTTAAAACAGCATGAACAACTCTGTTTTCTTCACCATAGATGGGATCTTTCATAACTTTATCAAAAGCATCTTCAACATCATACATAGAAATGGTTTGTAAGTAATCTATTTTAGCATTGGGTTTAATTCTTTTAGTTTTTTTAGAAGATTTCTTACTGACTAGATTTAAATCAGGTTTTGTTAAACCTAAATCCTGAGCATACTTAACTAAATACTTAATGTGGGAAGTATATCCCGATGGTCTTGTCCCTGGGTTCTTACCATTATTAATCAAGTAAACTCTGACCGATTCTTTGTACTCTTCAAGAGTCCTTCTACCTTCAATGATATCATCAAATGCAATCCCTAAATCGTGATTAAAAATATAGAATGCATCAGAGACTGTTGTAGTAATTGTTACTTCTTTTAACTCAGGATATTTCAAAGATAACCATTTCTTAAATTCAGATCGCTCCATTTTTTCTCCTAACCATCTAGTTTAACCTTAATAGTGTTAATATTTTAAAGTATTGTAAGCTATTTTTTTACACAACATACAATAGAATCATAGCACATAATATGTTATATACATGAAAACCAAGCAAAATTTCAATGCACTAATATTAGCTTATTTTAATTAACTAATTTATTTATTTATTTATTAATTCTTTCTCTTACCTGCATAATTAATTAAATCAGGTGTTTCACTAATTAATTCATATTCTAAGTCTTTACTCTCAAAAGCAATGAATTTATAATCTAATATAATTTTTACTGCTTCATCCAAATTTTTGCAATATCCTTCTCTAACTAGTGCATTTCCAAGCGTGTTTCCTGTTTTGCTTTTACTCAGATACTGTCTCAATCTTATTCCAATTGTTCGTTCAAATGCGTATGAACTACCAATGTATTTTACATTACAATTCTGATCACAAATAATATAAATACCCGGGAAACTTAGCAATCCTGTATCTAGAGTATTAAAGTCTCCTTTAATGATTTGCTTTCCATTCAATCTTTTATTATGGTTGCTTAAAAAATCTTCGACTTTCATATTTCCTCCTGGATAAACAATCTATAGAGAATTCGCAATAATTAATTCCTTAGAGATTGATAGTAATTTATCACTTCCAACATCTATTAAAGGTTCATACATAAAACTATTCACATGAATAAATGACGGAGCAACTGTGATGGCTCTATCGAATAATTTTCTCTCCTCGTCAGTCAAGTAATTAAGAGATAATTTCTTAAGTTGCTTTGTCCAGTTTGAACCTGAAGCAACAACTGGATTTGCTCCACTATTGTTATTCTTATACTTTTCAAGCAAAAAATAATCAGATGCTAATCTAATGAACAATCCCAAAATTATCTTCTTTTTAATATCGTTTTCAACAACTGGGCTACTAATTTTCTTAACTTCTTGTATTAATAAATTCCAGTATGTTGTTGTAGAAGTTGCACATGTGTGCATGACCCCATTATTTGTATATATAGTACCTAAACCATTTAATGTTAATGTAGGTGTGCTTAAATTATAATGAAGATAGTTGCAAAGAATATTATAGTTGGCTGATGTACTGCCTTCTTGAAGTTCGACAAGGTTTCTTAAAAACGGAATTAAAGCAATTAAAGAGGTGCTATCATCTTTTGTTTTCCAATTTCTAAATAATTCAAATGACTCATAATCTGTTGAGTTCGCGTTAAACAACAATACATCATTATCTGTATTAATATATCCAAAAAGTCTTGAATTAAGGTTACCTCCTAATGCTATACAAGTCGATCTGTAGAAATCGAAATTATGAGTTAGAATTATTAACTGAACATTGACCTCTGAGCTAAGTTCTGATAAATACTCAATCATTGCATACTTATTCTTATAATCAAAAGAATCTACTATATCATCTGCAACAATAGTATATGGTATGCCAGTCATTCTTTTTAATTCAATTTCAAACAGAAAATACAGAATAAAAATCGCTCGTTTTTCTCCAGAACTAAACCTTTTAAAAATTTCCTCTGTGATTTCTTCTCCTGATGCTTTTAAAACTTTTATAAATATGGGTTCCTGAATACCAATAATAGCATTAACTTGATTCGAAATTTTAATATCAAAGTGTTTGTTATTAAATCTTTGATTGTATGTTTCAACAACTTTTCTCCACACAGATTCTGTTTTATTTGCTTCAATATATATCTTTTTTATTTCCTCTTGAGCAACCTCAATTTCTTTTCTTGCTAAATCAACTTCAATCTCAAAATTTTCAATTTTTTTGAAAATTAGATTAATCTTAAATTCTAAAGGGGTTGTTAGCTTCTCAAGCAACCAATTGTTTTCAGTAATAGCATTAACAATCTCTCTTGAATCCTTATTTGCATCTAGGACTTTTTTAGCATCTAGAAATGAATTTTTCACTTCTTCTGAACCATATATATTCTTGATAGAATCCTCTATTAGTTTATCAACACCAGATTTATCTAAAGTTTCTTTATTTATAAGGAGTTTGTGTCCAGCGTCATAAAATTTATTAGTAACAAGACTTTTATGAGAGTTTTCAAGCTGAGTTATTCCAAAAGAAGAGTTAAATATAATTTCATCTAGTTTCGCATCTTTTAGTTTTTGAAATCCCTCACACTTTTCTTTAAAAGTATTATCATTTAGGATTGCTTCGGTTTTTGAATTAAAAATCTTTGTATAACTAATAGAAGAACAGTCTTCTTTAATATCATTATGTTTTGCTGAAAATAGTGATGTAATTCTCTCTAATTCACTTCTACCGTTAAACTGTCCAAGAAAATCATCAATTTTTTTGCTTTTTGCACCTTTTTTGTCATCAAGGACATTTATAGCCAAGATTTCTTTTATCTCATCCATTTTGTCTTTAATAGAAGCTATTTGAGATTCATATTGTTTCTTTAGTGCTGGAGAAACAACTATTTTTGCAATTTTCTCATCAGTAAAAACAGTGTCAAATATATCTTCTCCCTTAAATACAACAAGATCCAAGTGCTTTGGAGTAGTGGTTTCAGATATTGAAACACCATTATTAATCAAGGCGAATGAAGCTGCTAAATCATTAAAAACATCACTAGGGTTTTGATCTAGTGAAATGTCTAAAAGGCCATCAGTCAGCGACGATTTCATAACTCCATTTGGTGAATAAATTATCGTGTTTCGATTAATCAAGTTTGAATTCTTTAATTTTTTTATTCCATATACATTTTCAAATTTATGTATTTGTATCATATTACTACCCCATTTCCCATAGTCTAGATATTTTTTCTAGTTAAAAATTGACTACAACTGTAACTCCTAATTCTGCAAAACAATCGCTTCTTGTTCCAACTTACAATTATTTTGTAACATAAATTTAATTACATCTTTAAAAATACTACTTTGATTTTCTCCTAATCGCTTTTTATCATTTATAGATAACAGAGTCCAATTGTCCTCATGTTTTTTCAAAGTATCTATATCCATCATATAAGGTTTAAATTGCATTCCCGTTTTATTAACTAGATCCTGAAAAATCAAAAAACCCCCAGCATCAATATCTCCAAAATGAAGAAACTCAACAGTTTTATCGTGATCTGAAATTCTTTTTAATAGATTTCTTTTAACAGCGTTATGGAATCCTCCAAGATAAATAGTGATGAATTCAGGATTATTAAATGCTACAAATGTGGTTAGGTTTTCAATTGTAAGAACCTTTTTTACACCTAGATCAATAACACTAAAATCGTTCATTGCTGTAGAGCTCAAAGCAAGCTCATGTCCATATCTATTAAGATTAATTTCCTCTTGATTAATTTTTAACGTGATATCCCCTTTGATATATGCAAAAGTTGGTGTTTTTACAATATGATACTTTTCCAATATTATATTGTTATCATTTTCATCAACATCTGAAAAATCTTTGATGATTTTGCATATTTTACCTTCGAGCTTTTCAAACATTTTTGAGTCATTAAAGATTTTTTTACTAAAGTTGCGTTTTAGAGTGTCTTCTTCTAACTTGGACATTTCTTCAATTGCATATATGTATAACTTTAAGTTTTCAAGATTATCAACATAGGTTGCTATTGATTGATATTTCTGAAGTTTTTCAATCATCGCCTTGGCAAAAGATGAAATAGGGTCTGCTTTTTTTGTTAACGAAGATAGGAAGGTGATAATCTCTTCCTCTTTTTCTCTTGGATCACTTCTTTTTAAAAACTTATAAGCTTCGCTAATCTTATCTATATTTAAGATGATGGTTTCAATTTCTTTATTATAATCATATGAAACAACTATCAAATCTAATTTTGATAGTTTATCTAAACTTAAATTAATTTGATCGCGGTATAGATAGGAATCCTCAGCCCAGTAGTTTTTAAGAATAGGGTCTGTAGATTTAATTGTAATTTGAACATTCTTTTTTGAACCTGATTTAGATAAGACACTTCGTTCGAACTTATCAACTAACTTTGTCAGAATTGAAACATCATACTTTTTCATACTGGTTCTCCTGACTTTGTTCCTTCCAACTATGAACAACAACAGTATTGTTTGTCTTTATTAATCCAAGCGTTGTTTCTACATAGGGAACAATATTAACGAGTCTTTGTGGAGGAACTGCAATTAGTAATTGAATGTTCAATTCTTTATAGTACTCCATCATTGCTTCAATGCGAGATTCATCCATATTATTAAAAGCTTCATCAAACATAACTACACATGCTGAAGATCTATTTCTCTTGTTTGCATCTAATAATTGTTGAAATGAAGAGGCGATGATAACGTAGAATGGTGTTTGTGTTTCTCCTCCACTCTTCTCTCTATTGACTTTAGAGAAATAGTAAACATCATTATTTTTATTAGTGATTTTTATGTCATAATCCATATATTTTCGATAATCAGTATATTCAGCTATTTTTCTCACTTGAGCTTCAGTTTTATCTTCTGAAGTTAATGTCTCAAAAAGAGTTTTTAAGAGAATTAAATTCTTCTCACTTAATGATTCAATTAACAGTGATCTCGATTCATAATCTTCATAGCTTTGTAATATAGCGTAATAGTCTCTAAAATTAGGATTACTACTTCCTGAATATGTAAACTTATATATTTCTTTATCTGATCCAAAAGGTTTACTTGCAAGTGCATTGTTTAAGATCCTAAATCCATCTTGTGCATTTTGAATTTTTTCTCTTAATTTAGATAAAAAATCTTCTTTGAACGATTTTTCACATGCTTTCAGAGCAACTCCAGCTTTATCTTCATATTCAATGATATTTCTTCCCTTTATTCGGTATAAAACATCAAGAAAATCATCAAGATTCTTGATGTCTGCTATAAGTTGTCCATTATCGTATTTATAAATATAGTCACGCATCAATTCTGTTAGCCTGTTTTCGTTAGAATTTAATTTGCTTGTTAAATCGGTTTGCTCAGTTCTAATGGCTGATAAAATTTTATCATAGCTGTCTTGATACTTTTGATGTAACTCATTTTTCTTATTTTCAATTTGGGTAGAATATGAGCTAAAATCTGGTAATTTCTTAAATTCATTTGTTATATCTTCTAATTTATGCTTTAATCCAGCAATTCTTTCAACAGTGTCATTTCTTTTTTGTTCAAATAACCTTAAATCTCCAATGAATCCATTTACTTGAAGACGAAGTTCTTCTTTTTCATTGTTTTTCTTTTCAATCAAATCTTCAACTTCTAACCATGCATTATCTTTTTTTAATAGCTTTAGTTCATCTTCTTGAGATAAAATCGTTTTTTCAGCTTGATACTTATCTTCAAAATAATTATGCACATTGAAAAGATCCCTAATTTGGGACTGATTAATTATATGAATTAGATTATTCAATTTATTTTGTGCATCAATTAAAGAGTTGATTGTTCTTGAAATTAATTTATCCTCTTGAATTGCATTTTCAAGTTGAGTTTGAATTGCTTTTAAACCTATATATGGTTTTTCCCATATAGCTTGATTAATCTGACGTGCAGTATTGTTACGATAAGTCATACCCGTTGGTGTGATAGATTTTGAGAAGTTTTTAAGTTGATCAATTTCATCTACACAAATCACATTACCCATAATCATGTTTACTGATTGTCTAGCAAATTCATTAAGGCCTTTTACTTTGGTAGCTAGTGAATCAGGATTCGCTTCATAATTTTTTAACTTGTTAGTGTTTATCAGACCAACACCGTGAATTTTTCTTTGAAATTTATGTTTTTCATATATTTCTAATGCTTTATTGAAGTACTGTGGCTCCACGATAATATCAAAACGTTGTGTGTTCAAATATCCTTCAATTGCATTTCTCCATATTTCATTATCTTTCTCAATTTCAAGGAGTTCACATAATGGTTTTACATCTATATCTGGCTTATTAAATTCATTCTTCAACTCTTCTTTTAATAGTCCTAATAATAGTTCTACAAATTCAGGATAAGTAAAACGATTCGATTTCAATTTATTAATTTCAATTTCGATTTTTGCTTTTTTATCTTTTTCTATCGCAATCTTATTCATTGATTCTGCCAATTCCAAAGTTGCACTACTTTTCTTCTCATCCAGGACTTCAGCAAAGTCCCTAATTGAATTCAATAGTTCTGGATGACTTTCACGGTTTGCAAAGTTTTTACCTTGAAATTCTATTTCTATTTTTTCCCCTAGCTGAGTTTCATGATTTATTAGTTCCATAATGCTGTTTATTTTATTATTGGTGTTTCCTAATTTTTGTTTTTCTTCTTTAATCTCTTTTTCTAAAGTGCTCACTCTAATAGTAATGTCGCTTTTTCGAAGTTCTTCTAAACTTGTTTCAACTTCATGTAATTTTGTTTCAGTTATTGATTTTAGGTTAACAATTTTATCAGTATCTTTTTTATTTGTAATCAAAGCATCATTTTCTGTTTCCAACTCTTTTTGAGTAGAATCAAAGTTTAAGTCAACCTTTAAATAATCTAGTACTTTAATATCCGAATCAACTTTTTTATATGTCTGTGATAGTGATTCTAACGGCAATAAAGCATCTAGTTTTTCTTTTTCAATTTTTAAGAGCTTGCTTATCTCTCTATAACTATATATGTTGGTTTGTAGTGATTCAATATCAACAGTATCTTCTGGCAAGAGAAAATCGTAAACAAACTTATTTACTTCGTTAATTGGATGAAAGGCAAGGGCTTTGGGTAATAACTCAAAGTATTTATCACTTGATAAGCCAAGTGTGCTTTTAATCATACTCTTAATATCACGCTTTGTTTCAAAAGTACGCACCTCTTTACCATTTACTTTAACCGCTGCTTTAAATTGATTTAAGCCTAATATTTTATTTTCTCTAATATAATAATTTTCTTCTAGTTTTGAATCCGCTATATGGTAAAAAATACCATGATTTCTTCTAGATGATAATGGTAGTTCAAACACAACTCCAATTGTTAGATATTTTTTCGAAAGTTGATCATAAAATTCTAGAGCAATATGTGAAATTAGATTATCTTGATCTCTTAAAAATGTTTTCCCTTCGAGACCAGTTTTACCTCTTATATATGATTCTACAGTTCTTTTGGTATACGCATTAGCAGCTTGATTAAATTTTCCAGATGCTCCACTTAAAATAAAATTTACTGCATCAAGTAGTGTTGATTTACCATGACCATTCTCACCAGTAATTAATGTGTTCTTATTAATATCAATTGTATGATTGTCAAAAATGTGCCAATTAATTAGTTTAATCTTCGTCATGGTCTTCATCATCATCACCTCCAGTTGAATATGCATTAAGTTGAGATTCTAATTTATTCATGTCATCAATATTTACAACACGTAAAAGAGAAGGATATATCTCAACCCTCGTATCGTCATTAAATAGGTTTGACGATTGAAAATCGATTAAAGAATAACTTTTCAATGTTCTCATTGTTGTCTGCAATTCCGTTTTAGAAATCTTACCTTTAATTAATCCGGTTTTTTCAATTTCGTCATGTATTTCTCCAACCGAAACTAAAATCTGATTCAGTTGAGTTGCTTCTTTTGCTTTCTTTTGATAAAGAAGTCTTAAAATCAATAACATAATTGTATCTGTACGTTTTAGCCTTACTCTATTTCTGTCAGCTTCTGTACTAAGTGCAATAATTTGATCAGCTTCATAATGAGTTATGGCATAATCCATGATCATAAAATAACTTTGGAATAAAGTCAAATGACCTAAAACAAAAAAGTAATCTTCTTTATCAGAATCTTTTTGTCTAATTAAAAAGTTTTTATCCAAAATTTTGCTACAGATTCTAGAAAATTTTTCCTTTTCAGTTTCAGTAAGTTTTTGAAGTTGATTAAAGAAGTTCAATCCAATAGTTTGCTTATTTGGCACTATGCTCACCCCGCTTCATTATCCAAAAGTCATTATATTCAATATTATTGCTTCTAACTACTTCATTAGCAGAAACAGTTTGATAACACATGTGTTCATGATGTGCGTACAACTGTATTAGTATTAATCTAGTCAAGTCTTCATTGTTTTGAAAATCAAGCTCAGAAGCTTTAACTTGATCATGTTTTGAAAGTATATTTTTAACATACTCGTTGATTGTCTTCGTACTGAATCGATTGTCTTTAAATAAATTTAACCGAACTTGATCAACATAATCTTGATCAATCTCTGTAACTGTTTCAAGTGGTGTTTCAGAAACAAGATTTCTATATGTTCGAGGCTTATATAAGGATTGAGAATCAACTATTCCCATCTTATAAAGTCCAAATGCGTGAGCATAAAGTTCTTCATTTTTTTGATGCTTCATCAATTTTAATATGTTTTCTATTTTCCCTTCAACATCATAATTTTCACTTAAGATAAATGATAATTTCGATGTTGAAGATTTAACATATTTCGCATTTTTAACATCAATCATAAGTATTGTTTGTTGCAGAAATTCGATGTTGTCATAAATATAATCAATTTGATATATTAATTGCTTTTCAATCACGTCATCGCTATCTTTTGATGTCTTTGTTTTACGAAAGTTAGCAATGAGTTTTTCCATACCTTCTTTAGATCTAAGTTCGTTTAATCTACTCAAAATTTGATTTTTATACTTACTTGGATTATCACTTAATTTTAGATTACTAAAAGCTTTGTTGATAACATTTTCCTGATAATCACTTAACAGCGTTTTAAGAAGCTTTTCTGCGTCTTCGTTATCTTCATTTAGTAGTTTTGTTAAATACTTCTTTATGCTTGAATTTAGTCCCCTCAAACGATTCATAAGTGTTTCTGTATTATCATAAACCTGCTCTATGATGGAAATACCTTGATTATAATCAAAATATCTCAAGAGATTATCAATGACGTAGATATAACCTGTATACTCTTTCGGAGCAGAATTGCTACTAATGTCTTCAAGAGCTTTCAGTAAAATGAGTGCATTGTCATCAAACTGAATAATATCAACATAATTTTCAACTTTTTCTTCAATAAGCCAACCATTTCTTTTGAATAGGTTTAGCTTGTTGAGGGCTTTCTCTCTAGCACTAGATGTTGAAATATCATTGCCTTCATCATCCAATACCTTATCGAAATCTCTTTGATTTATATAATCAGTTAAGTGACTGATTAAATCTTCTTTTTCTACGAATGAAGTATTATTATGTCGCTTAAAAAAATCGGAGACAACCATGATTATTTCTGCATGAATTCGTCTGTTCTCTCCTGAAAAAACTTGAAAGAATTTATAGTCGATTGCATCAAAAATATTCTTCATATCATTGCCTCCTTTACATATAACTGTTTAAATTTTTAAGTTTGTTTAGATATTATTGCTTTAAAAATCATTAATACTCTATGGTTACTTGGTTATATATTTCTCTTCGGCTGCTTTAAATTCATTCTTAATTTCACCGATAATTGTAGATCTGTTTTCCCACAACTCTTTTATTTTTTTATACAGTCTTTCGTAAATAATCTTATGTGCATCATTACCTATTAAATCTTTATTGAACTCATCAGCAAAGTCATCAAGTTTTTCATCCTCTTTAGCTAAGAATATTTTTTTGAAAATAGATAAAATATCATCCTTGTTAATTTCATCAAGATTTAAAAAATCCTTGTCTTTATCTGTTCTATAAAAAACTTTGTTATCCTCTATTTTTAACAACATCATAAATATCCACTTTCCTTTCTTCGTAAGCTTTCTCACCTGACTCGAAGCTATTCATCAATGCTACATAATTCTTAATTGATTTTCCTTCTTTATCATTCAAATAAGCTGCATCAGGGAGCCCAGAGAATATAAAATATTCGTTTCCATCAGTTTTATCTTCTCTTATTAGATGAAAAATATAATCAGGTTTTATAGACAACCCTACAGTATGGTTGTGTGTCACTATTACCACTGGCAGATGCTCTGACATTTCCTTTATGGTCTTATTTATCTCTTCTCTTAAAAACATATTATCAAATGATGATTCTGGCTCATCAATAAGAAGCATTTGATATCTATATGCATCTTTTAATGCTCTCATTAGTCTAAATTCTGATCTTTCACCACCGGATACCGGATTACCATATTTGTTAAGAACATCGTACTGGAAATCAAAAAATGCTTTCTCTATTCCAACATCGTTAGCTAACCCTTCATTGCTCATTTTGATAAGATAATCATATGGTTTCTCATATAGTTCGAAAATATGAGAAACTTTTGATGGTTTTTTAATTTTCTTTTTAAGGGTAGCTGCAGAATCAATAGCATTTCTAGTAACACGTATGCTAAAGTTTCCAATATTTGATAAACTTATTATTTTACTTTCTTTCATTGTATTCACCAACTTATTAAAGTTGTGAACAGTCATCAAGTTTTTCATGTGTAAAAGTTGATCATAATTTGAGATTGTTGGGGAATCAGATTTAGATTGTAAAATAGGTTGGACCGAATCTAATATTTCATTAACATACTCTCTAATTTTATTATTGTATATCTCTTTTCTAAAATTGTTTAATAATTCTTTTAACAACTCACTGAAATCTACTTCTGAAAGATATCTTTTTAGAGTTTCATCTTTTTTCATATTTTCAATTAAAACAATGATAGCTTCAATACTAGATTTTAACGATGATTCTGGCAACTTTGTAAATTTTTCCTCACTAAATAATTTTGTCATCGCATAACTGTTTTTTTTCTTAGTATCATTAGCAAACTCAAGCAAACTATCAATATACTTATCAAGTGCATTATAGTTAACTTCCAAATCAATTAATGCCACAGTTGAAGCTATATCTTTAAATTGATTTAAGTGGTTATCGATGAATTTTTGCTCATCCTGTCTAACTTCTTTTTGGAACTCTTCTATAGATTTTTCTTCGTCATCTTGATTTTGTACTAATTCAAATTGCCTAATGTATTTCACATTTTCGTTAGCTTCATTAATCTTTTTTAAGAATACTGTTTTCCCGGTTGATCGCTTTCCTGTAATAACATTTATACCTGGATAAATGAAATCTCCTTCACCAGTTGCGTCAAACAAGTCTTTCCCTTCGATATCTAAATATACTTTTGACTTATCTTTTAACGTTGCTTTTATAGTGTTCAAATCAATCGTTTCAATGTTTAAATATGTTTGTCTTAGTGAAAAATGTTCTGTTGACAAATGAGTACTCATCCTAGAATCACTAAAGAGAACTGGTGTTAATAAATTTTGCTTAGATTTTTTTAATAGATTAAACTTTGACTGATTTGGTACTTCTCCACAAAAGATATAGCCTTCAGGAAACTCATTTATAACTTCAGGCGATAATGATTTAGGTTTTCCCTCAGTGTGTGGAATAAAAAGGTATTCATGTGGATTCGGGCATAGTTCTAAAAGCACTTCTAAAGATATGTATTTTGAATCAGAAAAATACTCTTGAATATTTTCACTTAAAGTCACAATTCTTTCAATCCCAAATTCATCATGTGAACTAATTACAAGAATGTGTCCTCTTTCTACATCAATTTCTATTCCCGGAAATACTTTTACATCTAAACTACACTGTATTTCATTGAACTGATCTTTATCAAAAACATTATGATTAGTAATTGCAATTGCATCAATTTTTCTAAAAGATATATACTTTACAAGGTTTTCTATAGAAAATTTAAAACTTTCATCTTTATCGGTTGAAATAGTATGTAAGTGAAAATCTATTTTTTTCATACTAAAGTTCCCCTCCTCCTATAACTTGAGTTATTAGCTTATTGCTATATTTATGTTCAATTATTATATGTTTTTTAAGTTTTAAGACTTTTTAGTTTGCTCACAACTTCAAATTTAACATCAGCTTCTAATACCTCAAAGTGTTTTCTACCACATAAGATCTTATTATTTTCACGTTCACGTAGTTCATCATTCTTTTCAGAACCTTTGGTTTCAGCAACAAAATATAGTTTGTCTTCTCCACTAGATTGAATAACTACAACCCAGTCAGGATTATAGTTTCCAAAAGGTGTATCAACCACAAATTTTCTTGGTAACTTAGCATAGAGGACTACATCTTCGTCATCTTCAGCATCGATAGCAAACTGTTTTTCTATAGCAGAATCAAAAATGACATGATCATAGACATTCTTCTCATCAGAAATATCAATAACATTTTTATCTTTATAACCGAATAACTCTGTATCATCAAATACATCTTCTTGTACAAAATACTCATCAGATTGATAGTATTTTAGTCCCTTTGACAAGTTTGATTTCTTCACCTGATTTAATATTGAAGAAACATTTTTTATGAATGATTCTGGATTATCATAGAACTCAGATAACCTACCTGATTCTTTAATAATCTCAATAATGGTTAAACGCATCAGATGTGTTGCATCTTGAAGTCTTCTTATAAAATCTGGATAGGTGATTGGATCAAACTCATTAATATCACCAACAGTTCCGTATCTAGTTGAGCCTTCTTGAATGACTCCGGCACCAGTAATATTTAACTTCGTTCTTTCTCTTTCAATTTTTTCAGGCAATATTTTTGGCATAGATTTTAATTTATCAATAGCTTCATTCTTAAATCTATCTAAATCCATATCAACTGAATATAGGGTTTTTCTTCTAATTCGATTCCACATATCCTTAAAAGCATCTGATAGGAATATCTTCTTATTGATGTTCACTTTAACTTTAGCGTTTGCATCTTTAATTTCAATCTCACGAGATAATTTCTTAATAGTGAAAATTATTTTATCCTGGAATACTGCATATTCCTCTTGAACTTTAAACTCCTCATTTTGAACATCTATAAAGAATTTCTCTTCTACTTTCCCATTTGCTTTAAGATATCCATTTTGCTTTAAATGAGCATATATCTGTGCTGAGTCTTCTTGTGATAAAGATAACTCAGCTCCATAAGCTGTGGTTATTTCAATACCAGCAAAACTTACTTTCTCAATAACTCCGAACTTATAACCCGCATCTGATTCAAGCTCTTTTTGAAGACTAGAGGCAAAATCTTTATACGATTCGTTTGCAACTACACTCAAAATATTAAATTTAGGCTCATTGATACGATCTCCATCTTGATTAACACATATTCGAAGACCACGTCCAATCTTTTGACGTTTTGTCATTGTATCCTTAGTTTCAACTAGTGTACAAACTTGGAATACATTAGGGTTATCCCAACCTTCTTTTAACGCTGAATGTGAAAAAATAAAGCGAATAGGTTCTTCAATACTTAAAAGACGTTCTTTGTCGCGCATAATGAGTTCATATGTTGATTCATCAGCTATAGAGTCACCTCTTGTATCTTTGACTCTACCTTTATTATCAACTGAAAAATAGCCATCATGAACTTTTTCAGGATCAAATGACAACTTACTACTATAGGCATCCTTTAGTCTCTTAAATCTGCCATTGATTAGTTTTGTAAACTCTTCTTCAAACCAAGTAGCATAAATACCTTTTTGAGCTTGATTATTATCATATACACGATATTTATCTACTTGGTCAATGAAAAACAAACTCAAAACCTTGATACCTTGTTTTAAATACGTTTCTTCTTTTTTAAGGTGAAGTTCTATTGTCTCTCTAATTTGAGCACGTTTGATCGCATCTTGATTGATTTCACCGATCGCCTCGCCTTTATTGACTGTGATGCCATTTGCAAAATAGACGTAATCAACATCTTCAAAAGTTCCGATGTCATCTAAAATATAATTCATGTCTTTGTAGTAATCTACTCCACCAGATTTTTCCCACAAATCTTCATTAATCTTAGTTGTGACTGTTCCTTTTGAAATAGATCCATCTTTGTTAAGCATGTTGATTTCTAATTTAGCAGTGTATCCATTTTTATCATTAATTGATATTAGTTTCACATAAGGCTTTGCAGTTGTTTCATCACTTTGTAGTGAAGAAACTTCAATATGCTTAACAAGATTTTCTTGATATGCATCTACAGGCGTCAATTTATACATTAAATTATATAATTCACGATGTGTTGCTGAATATCTTAATGTACACATTGGGTTTAAAGATTTTATTGCTTCTTTAGCTTTTTTTGTATTATCAACCGATTGAGGTTCGTCAATAATTACGATTGGATTTGTACTAGCAATCAAATCGATTGGTTTATTTCCACTTAACTTATCACTAGCACGATGTATGATATTTGCTTTAGTTTCTTTTTCAGGATCATCAAAGCTTTTTCTAAAGGCATCTATGTTGATAATCATGATCTCAATATTTGAACTTGTAGCAAATGTTTGAATTTGTGTAAGTTTGCTTGAATCATAGACAAAGTAGTTATAGATATCATTATCATATCTTAGTTTGAAATGCTCTTCTGTGATTTGAAAACTTTTATAAACGCCTTCTTTAATTGCAATACTTGGAACAACAATAATAAATTTAGTAAACCCATATCTTTTATGCAACTCTAATATTGTCTTTGTATATACATAGGTTTTACCAGTTCCGGTTTCCATTTCAATCGTAAAATTTCGTCCATTAATGTCAGTACTTTTAAGAATTCCATTTTTTTCTTGGATTTTGCGAACATTTTGTAAAAGCTCGAAATTATCAAGATGTAACTTATTAGCATACCCTAATTCATAAGTCACACCTTCGCCTTCCAATCTAGAATCTGTTAAATCAGTTAGACCTTTTGAAATATCTATAGTGAAAAGAGAGTCTTTAACTTTAGACCCTTCAAATATATTTACAATGGATTCGACCGCATCCGTTTGATATTGTTGATCGATAAATTTTAATTTCATCAATATTCCTCCTAGATGCTTTTAATTTCTTCTACTCCAAGTTTTTCTAATGTGTAAGTAGCATTTATTTTATCATTATCGTTAGCAAAACCTGATTCTTTAAATATTACATTTCTTGGTTTAAGTTTTCCAATTTCTTTTACATCTTCCAATGTGATGTTATTGTCTAAGCAAACAATTAAATAACCATCAGCTACACTATACATGGTTTTTGTGTTTACTTTGATTTCTTTTGCAGGCTTATCAAAAACACCATATTTAAGCATGATTTCATAGAGCACATCAAGATTTGATCTATCCTCTTTGATGACTTCTGATTGAGTAAAAATAGTTGTTTCGTCTAATTTAATCGTTCCGTCCCATGGATTAATGTTTGTTGAATCAAGTTTAAATACTTTGAATCCATTATCAAATGCATCTGGATCAATAATATTGTCAACTAATAACCCAGCTTTGTTCTTTTTATCCATGAGTTCTTGTTTTATTTGTTCCCCAGCTCTGCGGATACGCTCTTTACCAATTTCACAGAGATTTGTGTATCCAGCTTTATATGCATCTGAAGATTCATCTGTTAATTCCGGAAGTTGAACCATGATGAATTTTCTATTCCCACCATCTTCAGAATTTAATTTCATAACTGCATGAGCAGTGGTAGATGATCCTGAAAAAAAATCTAAAATAATTGAATCTTTCTTGGTGGCTAACTCCAAACAATATTTAATGAACCCTGTTGGTTTCGGTGTATCAAAAACTAGGTAGTCAAATAGTGATTTAATCTCTTTAGTTGCCTCTTGATTTGAATCCAATTTATCCCACCAAGTGTTAGGTAAAACACCGTTCTCTAATTTTTCTGAAAGAAAAAGTTTGTATCTTGGCTTTCCTTTCCCTTCTCTTGGGAAGACTATTTTGTTTTCATTCAGCAGTTTATCGTATGTTTCTCTCTTAAATCTCCATTCTTCTTTAATCATTCCACCAAATGGAGTCTCAACCTCATATATTGCGCCACCTTTATTGGTACATGGCATAGTAACATAGGGTCCCCTAGGATCATCATCTGGATTTTTATAAGAGTTTATATTAACATCTGCTTTGGTTTTATTTAGAAGAGCTTGGTCAGTTTTCGAATATATTAATACATATTCATGTATGGGAGATATGTTTTTAGATAAGTTAGCTTGACTATCTCGTCTTTTTCTAACTGCTGTTGCTATGTAGTTTGATTCTCCAAAAATTTCATGCAAAATTTTATTTAGATTCGCATATTCAGTATCATCAATACTAAGAAATATTAATCCATCTTGTGTCAACAAATTCTTGGCTAACATCAATCTAGAATACATCATATTAAGCCAATCAGTATGATATCTACCATTAGTTTCTGGATTAGCTCTACTGGTTTGCTGAGTCTGTTCTTTATAATTTTTAATATTGTTCCTGAAGTCATCCTTATACACAAAATCTCCACCTGTATTATAAGGAGGATCTATATATATCATTTTAACTTTTCCGTAATAAGTCTTTTGGAGTTGTTTCAAGACTTCCAGGTTATCACCTTCAATAAAAAGGTTTCCTGTAGTATCCCAGTTTTTACTATCTTCTTTACTTGGAATTAATGTTCCAGTAGATGGCGATTGTGCTAATTTAATGGTGTCTGATTTCCCATTCCAAGTGAATTGGTATTTTTCTACTCGATCATCTATTTGGTCACCTAATATGATTCTAAGTTTATCAAAATCTACCTTACCTTCAGTAACAACATTAGGAAATAATTCTTTTATTTTTTCTATATTAAGCTTCTCTAAATCAAGACTTGTGCCTTCCATTTTATTCATGTAATAATGCCTCCTTTAAATTTAAAATAATGTCTTCAATATTTTTATGCGTTTTTTGGATTTTCATATGTAATTCCATTTTTTCAGCCATCATTGATGCTTGTTTATAACTTTCATTGTATGCATTCAAATGAGCTTTTTCAGATTCTATCAATTTAATTGTTTGTTTTAATTCTGAGGTGTTTGGTATTTGTTTAGGATATTCACCAATCAATTCAATGAGTCTTTCTGAAAATATATAATCTGTTAGTGATTCATAAAATTCTTTAAGATTCAAAGCCTTGACAGTTTGAAGATTCAAGTGTTTCAAAAGAAAATTATGTTTATCATCGATTATAAACGTATTAGTTGTATAAATTGATTCGATGACACTTTTTTCTTTAACGTTCTTATTAATTCTTTTTGGTGCAGTTGAAAGTACTATATTTTCTTCCCATTCAAATACAATGATTACTGGATTAGGGAATGCCATATGAAGTCTCTCATTAATGGTTGCAAAATGCACGTTTGATTTTAACATGACACGAATCACATAAATAGATTCATAACGATAATCTTCATCAATATAAGGTTGAATTCTTATTGTATCAAGATCTAGAACTCCAACAAGATAAATTGATTCTATTTCTAATGATAAAATTCTCTTTTCTTTAGCAGATGGGTCTAATTGTTCAATGATATCTTTGAGTGCAATTCTTTGTTTTGTTTTTCCTGATTTAGAAATATTTAAATACTCTAAAATATTTCTCATTTTATCACCAAGAATGTAATCAATTCAAAATCATCTAAACCTGTTACTTTATTATCTAATATTGTCGATTTCCCAAGTCTAAATAATGACTTAACCCCTTTTTCTTCAATATACCCTTTTA
>Ga0265293_10003844_pt1 | contig 27320 bp, 27 predicted proteins | sample Munlanlewell138R_FD_192505 | JGI IMG/M metagenome (GOLD analysis project Ga0265293, IMG submission 192505) | Leachate microbial communities from a municipal landfill in Southern Ontario, Canada - Leachate well 138R | ecosystem: Engineered > Solid waste > Landfill > Unclassified | place: Canada...
TGCGGGAACATTGAGGCTGAAATTGCCTTGTTATCTTCAGATGAACAAAAAGAATTTTTAGAAGCGGTTGGATTAAAAGAGTCAGGATTGGTTCAGTTGATTCGCAGCGGTTATAAAACTCTGAATCTCAGTACCTTTTTTACTGTGGGAAGCGATGAAGACAGAGCCTGGACAATTAAAAGCGGAACAAAAGCGCCTCAGGCTGCAAGGACTATCCACACTGATTTTGAAAAAGGGTTCATCCGAGCGGAAGTTTACCACTGTGACCATCTATTTGAGTATGGGAGTGAACAAAAAGTCAGGGAAGTTGGGAAGTTACGTCTCGAGGGGAAAGAGTACGTGGTCCGCGACGGGGATATCATCCGCTTCAGATTTAATGTTTGACTACCAAGTCACACTAAATAGAATCGGTTTATCCAACAACAGGAAGTCGATTAAGGGGATATCAAAACGGATTGAGTTTATCCCTTCTGCAAATCCGTTTGTTTGATGTTTAATCGATTTTGGAACAGTCAGTCTAATACTGATTAAACTGTTTTTAATTGATTCGGGGCCCTGTGATCCCAAAATGTAACTAATCATCTCATAATACTCATCTTTACTCATCCCTTCGTTGTACAAAGGGCCAAAAGTTTCAAAATTGGGATCCCCAAGAAAAGGAACCATTCTTACCAATTGGGGATAGTTATTTAGATTTAAATTAAAATTAAGAGTTGTCTCATTTTTTGATTGAGTAATTTTAACTATTTCTTGAGTCCCGATTTTGTTTAGGTCATCCAAAAGATTGGCAAGGGAACTAAAGTTGAAGTCGATAAAGTAACTGTTAGGATTTATCTTAATAAACTCAATAGCCGATGCACTCTTTGCTCCCTGTAAATTGATGATAAAATCATCAACAAAAGTATCTAATATAGACTTATCCAACTGTTCTTCGTAAAAGGGTTCAAAGTCTTCTAAAACCTCAAGGAAAAAGTTGTCGACATACAAATCGGTAGTAGCCCACCCATTTTGACTTAAGCTCATATTTAATCCCTGCTGTACCACACAACTGCTGAAAGAGAGGATGATAATCAATAAAAAAGGTAAAATATGTTTTGTTCTCATTAAGAGATTGAAACTCCTCCAAAAGCAGCTAAACATCTGATTGTAATTGTCGATCCGTCGTTATAGACAGGTGGTTTTACTTTGTTTTCAACACCTCCAAAAAACGGAGTTGATTTAACTACAACATTAGCATTGTCCGGTACTTTTATATCAATACCACCAAAAAGAGATGTTGCGTCAATAACAATGTCTTTTGTGATGATTGCTGAACTGAAATCGATGGAAAGTCCCCCAAAAAGGGCAAACATAGTTGAACTTTCCAGCTCTTTAGCCTCGCTTTTTATTTCTTGTCCACTGAAAAAAGCGGTATAGTTTGGATTTGATGAATCATCACTTTTAACTGAATGAGGCGAAGAGTACCTATGGTGAGAACGGCTTTTTTCCCCTTTTTGATCTTCTTTAGCGTTCGGATTGAATATAAAAAGGAGTCCGAAACCTATTACCGCAGATCCAATAACGTAAGAAAAATTTAACCATGAAGGAATCCAGTCCTGCTGATAAGCAAAAAGATAACACCCTAAAACAAGACTCCCAAAGTTCCACGGGGTTATTCCGACATTGCCAATCGAAGCAATTGCACCGACTATTATTGGAATCGCCCACCACCCTTTAAAGAACAAGGAAAAGCTGATTCCAGCAGCCTTAAGAATAAGATTTATTCCCACTATTATGATTATAAGACCGACAAGCCATTTAGCAGTATTGTGTTTCATTAAATCATTGTGCCCTCAGAGCTCTGAAATTGTCAATCGTTGACAAAACATCTGTTGCCACCTATAACTGTAGGTCGTATGCTCCCTAAAAAGGGGTATGTTAACAAGGACCTAACTGAATGGATAAAAAAGAAAAAGTACTTATAATAGTCGAATCGCCTACAAAAGCCAGAACGATAAAAAAATTTTTGCCAAAGAACTACAGTGTTGTTGCCAGTAACGGGCATATCAGAGACCTTCCTTCCAAAGATTTGGCAATAGATATTGATAAAGGCTATCTTCCCCATTACGAAATTCCCAAGGGGAAAAGCAAAATCATAAAAGAGATAAAAAGTGAATTAACCAACAGCAGCTCACTGTTACTGGCGACAGATGAAGACAGAGAAGGCGAAAGTATTGCTTGGCATCTAGTTGAACTCTTAAAGCCAAAAGTACCCTATCAGAGAATGGTCTTTCATGAAATAACAAAAAAGGCAATCTTGTATGCTTTAGAACATGGACGGCAGCTAAATATGGATTTAGTTAATGCCCAAGAAGCCCGGCGAATTTTAGACCGACTTTACGGCTATACTCTCTCCCCGTTTCTATGGAGAAAACTCTCTTTACAGAAGCTTTCGGCGGGACGGGTTCAGAGTCCCGGCTTGAGGATGGTGGTTGAAAGAGAAAGAGAGAGGATAAAATTTGTCAGTAGCATCTATTGGGATTTAAAAGCCCAGCTGACATCTCCCTCAGACCAGCAAAAAATTATTTTTGATGCAAGATTGGAGGCACTTGGTGATAAAAAAGTTGCCACCGGTAAAGATTTTGACAGTGACAGTGGGCAGCTTAAAAAAGCCCGTAATGTGGTTTTATTGGATGAGAAAAAAGCCCTTCAGTTGGCACAAGAACTTAAAGATAAAGAGTGGAAAGTTCTCTCAGTTGAGAAAAGAGAGAAAAAGCAGCGTCCTTCTGCTCCATTTATTACTTCAACTCTTCAGCAGGAAGGCAGTAGAAAGCTCCATTTAAGTGCCAAAGAAACAATGCGCATTGCCCAAAAACTTTATGAAAGCGGACTGATAACATACATGCGTACCGATAGCCCATCGCTTAGCCAAGAGGGCATCAGGGCTGCCAGAGACGCTGCTGAAAAACTGTTTGGTTCTGAGTATTTATCTCCATCTTCGAGACAGTATACTTCAAAAAGTGCTACAGCCCAGGAAGCCCATGAAGCTATCAGACCCGCCGGGGAACATTTTGTCCATCCTGATGAGACCTCTCTAAGCCCAAAAGAGAAAAGTCTCTACGATTTGATTTGGAAAAGAACCCTTGCCAGTCAGATGGCTGATGCTATAAAGGCAACCTCGACAGCTAAAATTGAAGTCGGCGATGCCACTTTTGGAGCAACCGGAAACACTATTTTATTTCCCGGGTTTATAAGAGTGTATGTCGAAGGCAAAGATGACCCTGAGGCAGCCTTAGAAGACAAAGAGAGGCTATTGCCCAACCTAAAAGAAAAAGAGGTTGTCTCCTTAAAAGCCTTAGAGGCAGAAATTCACGAAACAAAACCGCCTTTCCGCTTTACCGAAGCCACACTGGTACAGCAACTGGAAAAAGAGGGAATCGGGCGCCCCTCAACTTACGCTACGATTATCGACAAACTTTTTGAGAAAGAGTATGTAATAAAAGAGAACTCTGCCCTGATACCGACATTTATCGGTTTTGGTGTGATTCAGCTTCTGGAAGAGCACTTTAGTGATTTGGTTGATTATAATTTTACCTCTCACATGGAAAATAAGCTTGATTCAATTGCCGAAGGCAAAGAAAACCAACTGCATTTTCTTAAAAGCTTTTATGAAGGACCCAAAGGACTGTTAAACCAAGTTGAAGATAAACTTGAAAGTGTTAAACCATCGGAAGCCAAAAAGATTAAAATAGCAACAATTGAGGAACCCTATCAAATAATGCTTGGTAAATTTGGTCCCTATGTGAATAATGTCGAGAATTCAACGAATGCCTCACTGTCTAAAGATATCTATCCCGGCAGTGTTACTACGGAGCAAATTGAAAATCTATTTGAGATAAAGGCCAACGGAAGCAGTGTCGACGAACCCATTGGCATTGATGAGGCAACTGGGATGCCCATCTATCGTTACAGTGGTAAATATGGTCCTTATTACCAATTGGGTGAGACTTCTAAAGAGAATTCTAAACCCAAAAGAGCAAGTGTACCCAAGGGGGTAAAAGAGGAAGATCTGACGATAGAGTTTATCAGCAAGCTTTTAAGTCTGCCCAGAGTTATTGGTAAGGATTTGCAAACTGACAAAGAGGTAATTGCAGCCATCGGTCCTTATGGCCCTTATGTTGGCAGTGACGGTAAATTTGCCAATATTAAAGAGGTTGAAAACCTCTTTAGCATAACAATGGAGGAGGCCCTCAAACTCTTATCTGAAGCCAAAGGAAGAGGTAAAACCACTAAAAGCAGTGAGCCTCTAATCTCATTCGGAGACCATGACGGTAAAAGTTTAGGTGTTTTTAGCGGGCGATACGGTTTTTACGGTAAATGGGGCAATAAAAACTTTGCACTGCCAAACACAATGAAAAAAGATGAAACTGCCCTTAAAGAGCTGACAAAAGAGAAGATGGTTGAACTTTTAGAGCGTTCAGTTAATGCTAAATAGGGGAACTCCTTTTTTACTCTTTATCTTTGAGCCTATCACAGGATAAATAAAAGTTACCCATAAACCTATCCCCCAGTAACGTAAAAACGTAACGAGCATAGAAGGGCCAAAGACTTTCTTAGAAGCTTGAATTGCAAGTAGTACGACAAACCCGATAATGAACCTGATTCCTTTCTTAACAAGTGAGCCCTCAATAACATAGTTTATATACTTTTGTTCCAGTGCAAAACCCAAATACCCGCCTCCGGCCAGTGCTAACAGTTTTGTCAAATCGGTAAAACCAACTATATCGATGCTCTTTTTGCTTATTAAGAAAGAGAGGACAAAAGCAGCTACAGTTGCTACCGCTCCAATCGGCCAAATAGGATATTTTTCATAGTAGTTTTCAAAAAATGTGTAAAGGGCAAATGAGACTGTTATTCCCAAAACTATTCCGCCAAAAACATCCAATGGCCAATGGACTCCCAAATACAATCGGGAGAGTCCCACTATGGCAATCAAAACAGCCCCAATAATTGAAATCACCTGCTTTTTATAAGAGAGAGCTAAGGCACTGTAAAATGATCCGGCACCCGTTGAATGACCACTGGGAAAGGAGTATCCGGTGGCAGTAGAGATTCTTTTTCCGCTTATTTTATCCGAGACTTGAAACGGACGGGGTACTTTCAAAATAGCTTTTAAAATTCCCATCCCCACAAGGGCACAAAAAAGAGAGCTGAAAATTGCAAATCCCCTCTTTTTATCAATGCACCATAAAATAAGGACAATTGCTAAAATGAAAAAACTCTCTTCACCAAACATTGTGATGAACTCTACAAGTTTATCTAAAACAGGATTACTGATTTTCTGAAAGAAGCTTAGGATTGATAATTGCATAGCATCCCCCTTGACGATGAGTATAAATGGCAAAGTCGTTAAAGGGCAACCGTGTAAATAAATAGCGACATAGAGTTACAATTATCGCTATGTCAATTTACACCTTTGAAAATAACAGACTGTGATCATTACTGTATTTAAAGTCTGAGCATTCCCCGAAATCCCCGTGAAGAGTAGTAGGATTGTGCTCCGCTATGGTAGACAAAGACAGTATCACAACGACGGTCACAGAAAAATGCTGAACCACATTTTCTAAAATTGGCGGGCGTTTTTATCCAACTTGATGTTTTTGTATCGAATGTAGCAAACTCTTGAAGCAATCTGTACTCCTCTTCATTTAAAATCTCGATTCCCATTTCATTTGCCATATCGACAGCGGTATGCAGCGGTTGATGCTCTTTTCTTGATTCCAGTCCCTTACGGTCATAACAGATACTTCTGCGTCCCTTAGGTGTTTCTTGGCAACAGTCGACAAAAATGATTTCGCTCTTATTTTCATCAAATGCAACGACATCAACCTCTCCCCCTGTTCTCTCCATCTCATACAGCGAGTTCAGTTTCTCGGGTTTAGTTTTTAGCTTAGCCTCTATGGTCTCCCAACTAAAACCTTTATGGCGCTCCATATTTTTTAGGAACCGCTCTTTTAGAATTTTTAATAAATCAGCATAATCAGCCGATGATGTGGTTTTTGTTTCATCAATCATTTTGCCTCCTCTTATCTTTTTAGCAGAAGTTAAGCTCAGTAACGTTTAAACCTTCTTAAAAGTTTCTTTATGTCACTAAAAAAAGACATATTTTTAAGTTTACTCTTTGCGTACAAGATGGCAATACCTCTCTTGACAAAAGTTAAGTGGTATTGTAAGTTCTCTATGCTAATAGTGAGGGTGTAGCGAAGTTGGTTATCGCGACGGCCTGTCACGCCGTAGATCGCGGGTTCGAGTCCCGTCACTCTCGTTTGTACCGCCTCCGCGTTTGTCGGGGCGGTTTTATTTTTATAGATGGAGGATCAAGATGCGAGTCTTGGTAGGTTTAAGCGGTGGGATTGACTCTTCCGTTGCGGCCTTGTTACTAAAAAAAGCAGGCTATGAAGTTGTCGGTGTCACTATGTCTATCTGGAAAGAGGGAAATCCTTTCAGTGGTGAGCTTAAGAAAAATGCCTGTTTTGGTCCAAATGAGCAAGAGGATATCGCTGAAGCTAAAAGAATCAGTGAACTTTTAGATATTGAGTATTACGTTTTAGATTGTGCCAAAGAGTACGAAAAAATAGTTTTAAATGATTTTAAAAGTGAATACTTGGCAGGAAGGACTCCAAATCCGTGTATCTGGTGTAACAGTTTAATAAAATTCGGTGCCCTTCCTAAAATAGCAAAAGAAAAAGGGATCTTTTTTGATAAATTTGCCACGGGACACTATGCTCAAGTAGAAGAGGTAAATGGGCGTTACCTCTTAAAAAAAGGAGTGGATCAACGTAAAGATCAAACTTACTTTTTGTATCGACTGACTCAAGAACAATTGCGGACTGTTATTTTTCCCCTCGGTAAAATGAGAAAAGAGGAGACTCGAAGAATTGCAATCGAAAATAACTTTTTCAGTGAGTCGAAAGAGGAGAGCCAAGATTTTTATAGCGGTGATTATAGTGATCTTTTAGATGTTAAACCACAGAAAGGACAAATAATAGATACAACCGGAAAAGTTGTCGGTTCTCATAACGGCTATTGGAATTATACCATAGGACAAAGAAGAGGGCTTGGAATCTCCTCGGATCGTCCTTTATATGTTTTAGCCTTAGATTCTCAAAATAATAGGGTAGTGGTAGGCTATGAGGAGCAGACTTTCAATTCTGTTGTAAAAGCAGACAACATAAACTGGATTGGCGAATTCCCAAACCAAGAAAAAATTGAGGTAGAAGCAAAAATTAGATCAACTTCTAAAGCAAAAGCAGCCCTGCTTTATATTAAAAACAAAGATCAGGTAGAATTAAGATTTGCGGAAGCGCAGAAAGCTGTAACCCCTGGGCAGTCAGTTGTTTTCTATAGAGACGAAACAGTTTTGGGAGGAGGCGTAATCCTCTGACTAAAATCTATTTTTTGTTGTGATACCGTAAAGAATGTGATTTAATTTTTATGTATTTTTACAAGGGGGTTAAAAATGCGACTTATTATTCAAGACAATTACGATCTTTTATCCAGATGGGCAGCCCGCTACATTGTTAAAAAGATTAAGGATTACAATCCCAGTAGTGACAACCCTTTTGTATTGGGACTTCCCACAGGTTCATCGCCTCTGGGGGCCTACAAATATCTTATTCAAATGTATAAAGAAAAGTTAGTCTCTTTTAAAAATGTGGTTACATTCAATATGGATGAATACATCGGACTTTCTGCGGAACATCCCATGAGTTATACCTATTTCATGTATGAGAATCTGTTTAACCATATCGATATCCCAAAAGAGCAGATTAATATACCGGATGGCAACTGCAAAGATTTGGAAAAAGAGTGTGTTGAGTATGAGAAAAAAATAGCCTCTTACGGAAAAATAAATCTTTTTGTAGGTGGATTGGGGGTAGACGGTCATATCGCATTTAATGAGCCTTACTCCTCATTAGACTCGGTTACCCGGGTAAAACCATTAACATTTGACAGCAGGTCTTCAAATGCCCGTTTTTTTAATGGCGATATCTCTAAAGTTCCCGAAAGAGCCATTACAGTCGGTATCAGAACCATAATGAACAGTGAAGAGGTGATGCTCCTAATAAGCGGCTACCCAAAGGCCAAAGCACTGGCAGCTGCGGTTGAAGGGCCTGTTAGCCACATTTGGACTTGCAGTGCCCTTCAGATGCATCAAAAAGTAATGATTGTGTGTGATGAAGATTCGACGGCTGAATTGAAAGTGGGTACTTGGAAGTACTTTAAAGGCAGTGAAGCTCAAAATTTAAATCCCGACTCAATCAGAGTAGATTGAGCTCTTTGGCAACTTTTATAAGAGTTCTTGGGTCATCGGTCATAATTGAATCTACCCCTAATTGAAATAGTTCGCGCATGGTCGGTTCATCGTTTACTGTCCAGACCTGAATTACCGCATTTCGTTTATGAAACTCTTGGACAAATTTTTTATTAACGACAGTAATGGCCCATTGCCTAATCGGAACCTGAAAAACTAAAGTTCGTCCAATATTTAAGCTCTTTGGTAAAATATCCAGCTTCTGTTTTAGTAAGAGGGGCAGAACTTCAGCTGTGGTAACACTGGTTAATATTTGAGGGTTAAGCTTTCGCATCTGTTTTAGATGACTGAGGTGAAAACTGGCACAAAGAACTCTCTCAACGGCTCTGTTTTCTCTTATAGCTTTCTCAAATACATCAACTATTGCACCGTTCTTGCTTTTTAGGTCTATATTAAACCGTTGATAAGGACACGCCTCAAGGACTTCTTCTAAGGTTGGCAAAGTAACTCCTTTAGACCTGAAAGGATAACTTTTCCCCCCATCGTTGCTAAAATTATACCCGGCATCAAGTTTTTTAAGCTCTTTAAGGGTACGCTCTTCGATTTCACCAATTCCGTTAGTATTTCGTTGTAGAGAAGCATCGTGAGAAACAACTATTTTATGATCTTTAGTTAGATGAACATCCGTTTCAATAACATCAACACCCATTTCAACTGCACTTAAGAACGCTTCAATTGTATTTTCAGGATAAAATTTACTGTCGCCACGATGGGCGATTACTCTTGGCAGAGGCTTTAAAAAGGGCTCTTTCATAATACCCTCCTATGAATTTTTAATTTTTCTATCTTTAAAAATATTTTTTCAATTTGTTGGGCCTCTTTTTCACTGAGTGCAGAACGGGCGAAGATGTCATGGAAAAACCGTTCAACTTGGTTTTGTTCGTCATCTCGGTAAAAAGAGATATTCTTTAAAGAGATACCTATATTGCTGCTTAGTTTTTCCAACCGCTTTTCAGTAACAGGCTCAAAACCGACAATTGGGGTTAATGAGCTAAATAGGGTATAAGTGACTATCTGAACAGCCTGAGCTAAATTGAGACTTGGAAAAATGTCACTTGTGGGAATCCGTAAAACAGTATGACACAGTTGCAACTCTTCTGCTGTTAAACCACTACTTTCAGAGCCAAAGACTATAGAAACAATTCCACTTCCGGTTTTATTTATGATTTCGGCTAATTGTTGAGGGACAATCGAAAAGTATTTTCTGAATTTCCCCCTTCTTCTTGAAGTGGCTATAACCAAAACAGACTCTTTGATTGCCTCTTTCAGATTCCCAACTTTTTTACTGTTTTCATATATATCGTAAGCGTGAACAGCAAGTGTCGCTACCCGTTTCTCTTCGTAGATTTTGTCACTTACAATCGTCAATTTAGAGATTCCCATCGTCTTCATTGCACGGCAAACAGAACCTATATTGGCAGCCTCTTGGGGATTTACCAAAATAATGTTAATACGATCAAGATTTTTTTGGGTATCCATATCTCATTTTAATAACAGATATTGCAGTATTTTCCAAGCTGACATATAGTGGAAACATGGTTGATGACGTTAAACGCCCAAAAGATGTAGGAAAAACTGCTCTAATTATTATTTGTATTATTTTGGTTGCAGCAACTCTCAAGATCGCTCAAAGTGTTACGCTCCCCTTGGGTGTCTCTCTTTTTTTATTCCTTCTTCTAAATCCATTCTTAAACAAACTTGAAAAGTTGAAGGTTCCACGGTGGTTGGGAGTGGTAATTGCTATGGTTCTGCTTCTGATTATCTTTCTTTTTGCCGGCTGGTTTTCTTTTTTTACGATAGACAGATTGTTGCAGAAACTACCTATGTATATCAGGCGCTTCATTGTCATTGATGCGTGGTTAGCTGAGAAACTGGGGCTTGAAGACGGAACCAGTTTCCTAACTTTTCTGAATTTTGATTGGCAGGGATTGATTTTAAGCAGTCTCTCTTCTGTCAGTGGGAAAGCGATAAACTTAATTTCGAAAGCCTCCCTGATTTATATCTTTGTCCTATTTTTACTTTTAGAAAGGCAATCGTTGATACCAAAGCTAAAAATTGTGGGACCAAGAGGAAAAGGGATGCGGGTAGCGGTTCTCTTTGAGAGGATAAACAGACAGGTCTCAAGATACCTTTTATTGAAGGCAATGATTAGTGCGGCTACCGGAATTCTTTTCTATTTAGCAAGCTTAGCCACTGGTTTGGAGTTTGCCGTTATGTGGGGAGTAGGGGCATTTATTATGAACTTCATCCCCAGCATCGGTTCAATAGTCATCACTGCTTTGACAATAGTCATGGCTCTGCTGCAGTTCTTCCCAAATTGGGCTCCGGTGTTTTATGTGGCAATTTTGATGATTTCAATTCAGATGGTGTTAGGGAATATTCTTGATCCCCGTATCCAGGGAGTTCAGTTGAACTTAAGCCCCTTTGTAATTTTAGTCTCACTCTCTGTTTGGGGCTTTATTTGGGGAGTTGCCGGAATGTTTTTAGCAGTTCCCATTACCAGTATTATTCAGATAGTCTGTGCAAATATTGAGGGTTTAAAACCCTTTGCGGTAATGATAGGCAGTGGTCGATCCTATCGTAAAGTCATTGAAGAGGAAAAAAGACGCAAAAATGAACGTCTAAGAAGGCGCAGTGAAAGAGAGCGGCTAAAAAACGAGAAAGCGACTGTTAATCCCAAAGAGAATTAGTTAACGGCAACCCTACCTTTATCTGTTATTATGCTGGCAGCAGTCCCAAATAAAACAATCAGTGAACCTACGAGAAGAGAGATACTGAAGTAGTCAAACATAATCAGATCCAAAAATACCGATGAAATAATTTGGCTGGCGCTGATTAGTAAGCCCGCATAAAGGGTAGGGATTCTAGGAATTAAGTAATTGGAACCGACAACAACTCCCATTGCTAAAAAGCCGCCTGTGAAGATAACTAAAACCGGTATGTTTTTCAAAAGGGAGAGGGAGTTGAAAATAGGGCCCGGATTAAAACTGTACACTAAAAGGGCTATTAAAAGACCGCTTATAACGTTGTTGCGGGCACTGAATAGATTCCCTTTATAATTGGCAAAACGACTGTTATAAACCATCTGAATCATGGTGATAACGCCGGTTCCAATCCCAATTAGAAGATAACCAAATGTAAAGGCATCTCCATCAATTCCCATAATAACTATCCCTAACAGGGCAACAAATAATAAAACTCCCTTTTTTTTCTCAAACTTATACTTTTTCGTCCCCATGAAGCCGGTTAAATCAAACAGCAGGGAAGCAACCGACTGACCAAAAACAGCAGTAGCCATTGACATAGAGGTTCCGATATTTGTTATAGTGATATAATTTGCATTGAGAATTAAGAACCCAAAAGCGCCTCCAAAATAGAGATACCAAGGTGCTTTTTCTCTTTTAGGCTTCCCGTTCTTAATTCTTAGGATTATTAAGATAAAAGTTATAACTATTATCCCTATTAAGTGGTTTATAATAAAAGAGAGAGCCATTGAGCTTTGTTGCCCCAGCAGTGTGTTATAAACAACCATAACGCTGATTGCACTTCCAATAATTAGGGCGAAAAGGTAATTTGTGGAATTTGGCATAAGGGATTGTATCACACAATCTCACATCTGGTAGCTACTTGTACAGAGTTTTTTCAATGGTTAAACTCAGTGTGTAATTATAAAGGGAGAGATTAAAATTAAAATGGTTAAAAAAGGGCTCTTTTTGGTATTGGTTGTTATTGTTATTTTTACCAGTTGTGCAACTGTGGATGTATTTGAAAAGATAGAACCTCTCAAAGCGGAACCTATAAAAGTTGTAGAATCTATTAAAGGAGATTTTACCCTTTCTATTGTTGTATCTGAAAATATATTTGATTCACTTGAGACTCAAGAGTTCGCAAATGGACAAAAAATGGTTCTTTTTAATGGAGATGTGTTTTCCGATGAACTGCTTATGGCCTACTTAAACTCATTTAACCAAAATTCAGTAGACCTTCTTACCAGTTATATCAACAGCAAAGATTTTGACGGCTCATCTGTATCACCGACCTCTCTCTCAACAAAGAGCCAGCTCTATGAAGCAATTTCTTTGAAAGTTGAAACTCCTTTTTTAGCTGCCAACCTCTTAGCACTAAACGAGGAACTACTGCCTTATGTTATACTGGAAAAAGGGCCGCTTAAAATTGTTGTTGTAGGATTTACACTCAATAAATTTTTGGCAGAAGACATCAGAGAGAAGGGAGCGGCTATTGTCCAGCAAATAGAAGACCTTGAAGCCGATTTAGTTATAGCCTTAGTTAACAACACTCCTGAGACAGAATCATTGGCAAACTCTTTAGCTGCCGAAGCTCAAATATTTGATGTGGTTTTTATCAACACAAATGCAAATAAACAAACTTTGGCAAACCTCTCTTTTAACTACGATAAAGACTTAAATAAATATCTACTGAACAACATAGAGACTAAGCAAATAGAAGTTACAGAGACCAGCTCTGAAATTCAAGAAGCACTTAGAAAATGGTCTTTGATGCCTATCGGACTAATCAGTGAGAGCATTTCGACAAGGGATGCCCTGTTTGGAGACTCTAAAAGTGTCGATTTAATCCACTCAATCCAATTGGAAAACTCTTTGGGGGAACTTTCGATTGCAGCAATTCCCTCTTTTGACACTACTTTGGAAAAAGGAGAAATATCAACAAAGGATCTCTTTGATTTCTATCCCAAAGACAGTTACATTTACACCCTAAAATTAAGCGGTAAAGAGATAAAAGCCTATTTAGAGAACTCCTACGGTAAATGGTTCAACCAAATGAAAAGCTTGGATGATGATTTGTTAAATTTTAATGGTGAACTCAAATCATCCAATTGTGTTAACTTTGATAGTCTCTCCGGCGTTAACTATGTTGTTGATATCACCAAAGCTGCCGGACAAAAAGTAACCTTAAAAACAGTAGGAACAGCGGAAGCATTTAAGAGCGATAAAGTTTATAATGTAGCAATTGCTTCATTCAAAGTTGACCAAAAGGAGAGTCCTTTCTTAGCAATAGGTTTAAGCAAAAATGAAATTGAAGATAGGATTATTGGTACATCAGATAAAACTATCCGCAGTTACTTGATTGAAGCGTTCACTCAAAAAGAGGTTATTCCGACACTCGATAACAACTGGATAGCCATTCCCAACTTATGGGTACAGAGGGGCTTTAAGACCTCCTATCCTAAGCTTTTCCCGAATCGGTAGTATTACTGTGGATAAAAAAATTTTAGCCTCAAAGGCGTGGGAAATCTGGGATAACAAAGTAAAACCTCAGCTCTCATTGGGTAAATTAGAATATGTAGTTGTCGATATTATCATGATGGTGGAAGAACTCTATCCTGAGCTCGGCAGGGCTAAAATGATTCTCTTTGGTGGTGACCATGGGATTGTCAACGAAAAAGTTACTTCCAGCCCTCAAGAAATTACTTATCAACAGTGTCTGAATTTTGCATATGGACGAGGTACTATAAATCATCTTTGCAGACTCAATTCTATCGATTTAGAAATCGTAGATGTGGGTGTCAACTACGACTTTGACGAAGATCTGCCAATAATCAATTGCAAGATAGCTAAAGGGACAAAGAATTTTCTAAAAGAGAAAGCAATGAGTGAAACTGAATTGCAGAGAGCTTTAGAAGTCGGTTCCCAAAGGGTTTTAGCGGCACTAAAAGAGAATAGAAAAGTTGTCGCTTTTGGCGAGATGGGTATAGGTAATACAGCCAGCAGTTCAGCTTTAATGGCCAGCGTAACGTCAATTTCACCTAAATTGTGTACCGGCAGAGGATCCGGTCTGACAGATGAGATGTTAGCTAAGAAGATTGAAATTATTGAAAAAGCTTTAATATTTCATAACAAACCCAAAGACCCTTTAAAAGCACTTTGTGCATTCGGAGGCTTTGAGATTGGTGCAATAGTCGGTTCGATGCTTGAAGCGGCAAAAAACAAGATGGTTATTTTAGTTGATGGTTTTATAGCCTCAACAGCCGCTTTGCTGGCGACTCTTATTGAACCTAACACTCGCTCTTATATGATTTTTTGTCACGAATCTAACGAGGATGGTCACAGCCTCCTTTTAAGACAGCTAAACGCCCAAGCCCTCCTAAATCTCTCAATGTGTCTTGGGGAAGGAAGCGGAGCCGCTATAGGGTGGTCAATAATTAAACAGGCAATGAATCTCTATCTAAACTTAGAGAGTTTTGAAGAATCAAATGTTACCGACAGCGTTGCTCTTTTAAAATCCAAAGGGTATTCAAAATGGAGAACGTAGGAATAAAATCGGTCAGCCTCGTTATTGGGGGAGCCAGAAGTGGCAAAAGCAGTTTTGCCGAACAATTGACTCTCACTAAGAGTCCAGACTCCTTCTATTTAGCCACTGCAGTTGCTTTTGATGAAGAGATGAGCAAACGGATTGCTCTTCATCAACAGCAGAGAAAAAATCGCTTTAAAAAGACAATTGAAGAACCAATAAATTTAGCAGTAGCCTTAAGAGAAAATGAACAAAAATGTGGTGCTGTTTTAATTGATTGCACCACTGTTTGGTTGGGGAATCTCCTTTATAATTATGGAGTGAAAGAGAGCTACTCAGAGGTTGAGGAATTTCTACAGTATTTAGAAAATCCCCGATGCCACATAGTTATTGTCTCAAACGAGGTGGGTCAAGGGATAGTTCCCTCCGATTATGAGAGTAGATTCTTTAGAGACCAAAACGGTTTTCTAAATCAAAAGTTGGCAAAATTGGCCGATAGTGTTACTTATATGGTAGGCGGTATTCCGATAGAAATTAAGAGGTCGTAATGAGAAAAAAGGGGATTGGATTAGCCAGCGCTTTCCGTTCAATCACAATCATTCCCGTATGGGGTAAAGAGAGTGAAAGCATCTGTAGCACTTTGTATTGGTTTGTCTCAGTTGGGTTGCTTTTAGGTTCCGTCAGCTATTTTATCGCTCTTTTTTTCAATAAATTTGGCTCCCCTTTGTTGGGCGGACTTTTTGCAGTTATTACTCTCGCTTTTTTAAGCCGTGGGTTTCACCTGGATGGAGTTTGTGACACTGCCGATGGTTTTGGGGGTGGATTTACCAAAGACCGTGTCCTTGAAATTATGAAAGACTCCACAATCGGGTCTTTCGGCGCAATCAGCGTAACTCTTCTTATAATCTCAAAAGTTATAGCAGCGGGATCATTGTTTGAGTTTGACAGGGCTAAATTTATAATCGTGGCAGCGATGGTTTCCCGCTTAATGGCTGTTTTTCAATCGGTTTTCAATAAATATGCCAAAGAGGAAGAGACAACGGCAGCGACTTTAGTTACAGGTGCAAAAATCAGACACCTTACAGTACCTACGGCAATGCTTTTTGCTGTTGTTTTATGTTTTAAATTAGCAACATTAGGTGATTTGCTTCTTCTGATTGGCGGAAGTTTGTTAATTACGGCTCTCATCGCTTTTATAGCCTATAAAAAAATCGGAGGAATTACCGGAGATATCTTAGGTGTCACCGTTGAGTTCAGCGAGCTTGTCTGTCTGCTTATACCCACACTAAGTAGGAATCTGTTCTAACTTTACTTCTCTCTTTTATCCAAAATGTGCTAAAGTAAGTCCAATTTAAGAGGACTCGTATGCAAAAAATTGTTTGTTTAGATTTGGAAGGGGTATTGGTTCCCGAGATTTGGATTAGCTTTGCTGAAAAAACAGGCATTGAAGAACTGAAACTTACAACCAGAGATGTCCCCGATTACGATGTTTTAATGCGGGGAAGACTCAAAATTCTCAGAGAAAAAAATCTTAAGCTTAAAGAGATTCAACAGGTTATAAGTTCTATGGAACCATTGGATGGGGCACTAAATTTCCTCAATATTTTGAGAACAAAGACCCAAGTAATAATCCTCAGCGACACTTTTAATGAGTTTGCCACACCCCTGATGGAAAAACTTCGTTGGCCGACTCTTTTTTGCAACCACCTAATAACAGATCAGGATGGGATGATTGTTTCTTATAAATTGCGTCAAAATGATGGGAAATTTGAAGCTGTTAAAGCCTTACAGAGCATCGGCTTTACGGTTTTTGCAGCCGGAGATTCTTACAACGATTTAAGTATGATTAAACAGGCAGACAAGGGAGCCCTTTTTAGGTCTCCAAAAAATATAATTGAAGAAAACGGCTATCTGAGCCACTGTACTGAGTATACTGAATTGATGGAAGTCATCGATATCTTTCTTTTTAACGGTTAATTGACGATTTTACTTGACGTATCGTAAAATCGCATCCATCTTTATGGATACTGTTTTATATCTGTTTACCGAGGTGTCAGGTATGAGTGAAGATTTCTATGCTGAAATGGAACAGCAATTATTGCAGTTACGCAACGATATTTTAGAGAGTATCGCTGCCGAAGATGAAGATTTTAGAGCCATGATAAACTCTATGGGAGCTAAAGATTTAGGGGATATTGCCGCTGACGATATTGCCAGTAAAAAGATGGAAGCCCTTAATCAACACGCGGCGAATCGGCTTAAGAGTGTTGAAGCTGCCCTAACGAGACTCCGCAATGGGCGCTATGGGGTCTGCCTACAGTGTGGTGCCCCAATTCCCGAGGAGCGGCTTAGAGCCATTCCTTATGCTGTTTTATGCATAAAATGCAAAAGCGGAGAAGAGGGATCAAAGAGGAAAATGTGGTAACCCTAGATCAAATAGGGGTTATTTTTAGCTTCATTTCCGATTGTAGTTGGTTCCCCATGACCTGGATATACCACCGTTTCTGACGGCAGAACCATTAATTTACTTTTTATTGAGGGGAGAATAGCTTTAGCGTCTCCTCCCGGTAAATCGACTCGGCCGATGGACGAATGAAATAAAGTATCACCGCTAAAAAGAATACCTGATTTTGCATTATAAAGACAAATTGAACCTGATGAGTGTCCTGGCGTATGAATTACTTTGAAATCACACTTTTTAATAAAATCTCCATCTTGAAGTAAAACCGACGCCTTCGGCAAAGCCTCCCACATTTTAATAAACCTGTCCTGTAAAGAGGAATCTACTGCCAATGCCAACCGACTGAGCAACAGATTTTTTTCACCACCGATAGAGTTACTGTCATTTTTATGAACATACAACGGAATTTTGGGATTCATCTCAATAATTGGAGGAATTCCCAAAACATGATCCCAATGGTAATGAGTTAATATTATCCCCTCAATTGCCAAATTATTGTTTTGGCAATATGAGACAATTTTTTCTCCCTCAAAACCCGGGTCGATAACCCACACCTCTGAATTTACGATACAGAGATAGCAGTTTGTTCCCAAAGGTCCCAGCTGAAAATTCTTAACTACCATAATTACTTGTTTGAATAACTGATAGAGGCTGTCCTGCCCCTAATCTCGGTACCGTTGAGCTCTTCTATTGCCCTTTGGGCATTCTCTTCTGAAAGGGTAATAAAAGAGTATTTATCATAAACTCTTATGGCAAAAATATCGGAACGGCTGATTCCCAGTTTATCCTGAAATATTTGTGAAAGCTCTTTTGGATAGAGGCGCCTCATTTTGCCGATGTTTATATAGAGTGTTTTTCCGTTTGTCGGTTCGCCGGTTGAAGGCTTTTCCGGCCTCTCTTTTTTGGGAGTGGGGGCTGTTGTCGTTTTTGTGGCAACTCCTTTAATGGTCTGGGTTTTAACAAGTTCTCTCAAAAGGTAGGCACTAAAATAGTTTCTTCTGTAGAACGGTACACTCTTTTTAATAATCTTTTTCAAATTTTCCAACTCTTGGGGATTGGAATCCACATTTAGTTTTTCAACAATGATTTTAATTTGGCCTGTTAAAACCTCATTTGCTTGAGGAGTTAGTTTTAATTCTTTGTTCATCAGTAGTGTCTCCTTAGACGCAGTAATTGCTTGAGCCTCTCTTGGCCCTGTTATTGCCACAATCCGATTAAATGGGAACTCTAAATCGGTTAGGTGGCGAATAGTTGTTAAAAGCTGTTCTTCATCAAGGTCGACAGTTACGACAGTATCTACCATAGTGGAGCTTGTTAATTTAAGGGTAGATAATCTTTCAAAGCCAATACCTGTCACTTCTAAAGGGAGAATAGCTTTTTCAATTTTTGATTTTAGGGGGTACCATCTTGATCCGGTTTTATGGATTATTAGATAGGAAGACTCCCCTAAAGCATAAAGTATTTCTAAAATACTTTGTAAAGAGAGTTTTGTGGCAACATAAAGTACCAGCTGGAAATAAGACTTTTCCCAATCTGATTGAGCTACTACTATCGGATTTGCGAAAATTTGGTGAGGCTCTCTGGTTAGATTTTGTAATTTTTCCGTGTAGAGTTCAATGTGTACATTGGGAGAAAGTTTTGTGAAGATGAATCGACAATCGTCTAAAAAGGCATTTGCTTCACTGTTAAGTTCTTCGGGCTTATCGGTTTTTAAAAAATCGTAGGCAACTATTACACTTGTTGTCGCATCTAAAAAGAGGTTGTCTCTTCGAAGATGGTCAATTGCTCTCTGAGGGGTTGTTACCAATACGATTCCCTTTTGCTTAAGAACTTGTAAATCATCTTTCGGTAAAGAGTTTTCCGATAAAAGAACAAAAGAGCTTTTTATTCTACTGTCGTTACTTTGTTTTAGATAATCTAAGAGCTGTTGATTCAAAAGCAACAAAGTGTGGGGGTGATTGGCCGAGGTTTTTGTTTTAGAGGACTCTGTCTTACCGTTGAGGGTTAACTGGAGTGCTCTTGATACAACAACTTGGGTAACATCGTGAGCAACTTCAATGAGAAGTGGTTGGTCACTATTACCCTCTGTGTACAATTTGTTGAGTTTACTTTGAAGCAGGGAGGGGATTTCAAAAAAACTCATTCCGCCTCCACGGGAAATTCATTCATGCGATGCTCTTTATTATCATCTAGACTCAGAATAACTATAGGTGCTTGCTTTGTCAAGGAACACCATTTATGGTACTATAAAGAGCTACTTGAAGAGGGAATTTCATGGGGCGTCAGCTAAGTCAAATAGAAGAAGTCAACAGAAATATTAAAACTATAGAGAATCAGCTACAGAATCTTTTGGCGAAATTTGGAATCTCTTTGCTCTCTCAGGGTTTTTTTCTTGAAGAACAACATAATTTAGCTCTATATGAGACACTGATTGAGAGTAAAAATGAGTTGGATGAATTATCTTCATACTTAGCTCATTTGCAAAAAGTGGGCAAAAGTATGGAAGAAGCCCACCAAAACATTAAAGATTTAAAAAAAAGGATAGCTCAACAAGAGGGTGAAATTAAGGTAGTTTTTCAAAGAGTCGGCGTAATTGCCTGGGAAGAGTCCTCTTCAAACGTTCTACCGAAAGAGATTAGTGAACTAATCCCTACAATTAAAGAAAGACAAGATAGAATCCTTTTATTGAAAGATGACTTAGATAATTTTTCTAAAAAATCAAGTAAGAAGTCACCTTTTGTCCATATTTCATCTAAAGCAAAATCATTGGTTACCGGTTATAAATTGAAACAGTACTCAAAAAGTAACGAGAAGTTTTTTACTGAGATTGGAAGTAGCATCGCAGATTGGGGGTTCATAAAAAAACTAAACAGTTTATCAGCTGCAAGTTTGGATGAGCTTTACCGTAATTTAAAAAGGGAAAAAGAACATTGGACTGAGGAAGTTTCCCTTTTAAGTAATGAGATTACCCATAAAAAGAAGGAGCTGGAAAACGAAGGGGTTGGATCTTCCATCGGCAGAAGAATTCAGGAGTTGAAACACGAATACAAAGAGAAACAAGTAGCCTTAGACAAATTGGCTGTTAAATACGCTTTGTTGGTTTGTGAAAATGAAAAGCAATGGAACATTGGACAGCTTGATGACGACTCTAAATCGTTTTATGAACAGGTTAATCGGCAAAACAAGATAAAAGTAGAGTTGCTTAAATCGAGGAAAGAGTTACTGATTGAGAGTGAAATTGGCGAGTTGATATTTCTTATTGAACAGGATGAAGAGCGAATAAAACATATCCAAAATACAATCGACCAATATAATCGGCAGATAGAAGAAGTAAAAGAGACCATCACTAAAAACAGGGAGAAAATAGGCAAACTAAAACGTTCGTTAACTTTAAGTTTGGAGCAGAAGGATTAGCGATGAGTAAAAAGAGAGTACATTCAGCCAAAGCAACTAAAGAGGTAGTTACCCGTCAAAAAAAGTACGATAGAAAAATAGAAAACAATAAAATAAAAGAGCCTGAGGCAGACTCAAAAAGAGTTCCTACCCGCGAAGATGCAGAGAAGATTGTTCAACAGAGAAAAATGGAACGAAGCAAAACAAATGTTGTAAAAGTGGTACCAAAGAGAAAAAAAAGGCTCCAGGTTTCTGTTAATCACCCCATTTTTGCCATCTCCATACTCCTTCTATTGGCAGTAAGTTTATTGTTGCTGTTTATAAAAAATGATAAACCAAGCCTAGTTTCAAGCAGCCAACAGGAAGTAAAGGAGTATACCGTAACCATAACTTTAGGAATGAGTGCCAGTCAAATAGCTGCACTTTTAGAGAGTGAAGGAGTTATAAAAAACTCTAAAGCTTTTGAACGATATTTGGAAATAACCGGAGATTCAACCAAATTGCAGGCCGGCACTTTTAGCTTTAGTGAAGGGATGAGTGAGGCTGAAATAAGTCAATTGTTGGTTTCCAAAAAGCAAACACAAACAGAAAGAGAGATAACAATATTTGCTGGTCAAACAATAAAAGATGTTGATAAAAAACTTGTTGATTTAAAACTTGCCGAAGAGGGAGCCTTCATAAGAGCCGTTGAGCAAATAAAAAATGATAGAAATCTCCCTTTCAGTGAAGGTTGGTTTCTAAGCGGAAACTATACAGTTACCAGGGGGGAAAAAAGTATTTATAAACTAGCTTTGGAGATGCAAGATGCCCTTAATATTGCAGTCAGGCCTTATTTGACCCAACTGGAAGAGTTAGATATCTCACTTGCAGATGCTTTAATTATTGCCTCTCTTATTCAGGGAGAGACAAATGAGGCAGCTCAGATGGTTCAAATAGCCCGAGTGATTTACAATAGGCTGGAGGCAGAGATGACAATCGGTATCGATGCTTCTTATAACTATGCTTTAAAGAACTGGGATGGTGATCTTAGTCAGGCTTCTCTTTACAATACCAGGATAAACAGGGCGCTTCCCCCCACTGGTATAGGAATGCCCTCTTTGGCTGCCATAGACGGAGCACTGAGACCTTCCAATCATAAATGGTATTACTACATCCACGATAAAAAAGGGGCTATCCATTTTGGTGCTACGTTGGAAGAGCATAATGCCAACATACAACGATATTTGTCAGAATAACGATATTGTGTTTTTTTAGATGATAATGTATTGTGTTGAACATTGAGAAAAATTTTCGCCGGCGTGGTGAAATTGGTAGACACGATAGACTCAAAATCTATTGGAGGCAACTCTGTACCGGTTCGAGTCCGGTCGCCGGTAAATTCTTTACTTTTCATTCCTAATTTAGGTGGTGCTATTCTTTAAGAAGGAGTGAAAAGATGTATTCAAAGAAGCTTATTAAAAAAGCCCATAAAGCAACTCTTTATAACGAAAAAACAATTTTAAAAAGTAATAGGGGAGTCTGTTTTTATTGTGGTTATCAATTCAATCCGCACAAAGAGTATTTTTTAAATTGGGTTGATTTTAAAAGTCCCCAAGGGAAAACTCTTTTGTGCCCCCTCTGCTATGCTGATGCCGTTATCGGCAGTGCATCCCAGCTGCCTATAACCAAAAGAAGCTTTTTAAGAAAGTGCAGTTTCCATTGGTTTGGCGGATACAGCAGAATCAGTAATAATTTCCCGATAGAAGCTCTCAAAGTCAATTACATTGAAGTTGATTAAGCTATAGAAGAGAACACCTCTGACATATGAGTGACGGCTCATATTTAAATTTTAGTTAAAATATTATTTTCTAATTGTTTACAGCAAAAGTTTATATACAATCAACAATGAAACTTTTGTGAAATTTTATTTTTTATAATAAAGGCTTTGTTTATTAAATATGTCATAAATTAGTAATAAAATGAGTAAAATTTAGCTAAGTTTAAAATCTTTATGCAAAAAAGTAGTGATTTGTATTGACTAAAAACTAAAAGAGTGATTTAATGAGAGCATCCTCGAGGTTGATTTGGGCATCTGTTATAGACTTTATCATCAGACATCTTGTGCCCATTTTATTTATGAATCCTCACTGCTACCAACGGTAGCAGACAGAGGATTCTTTTTTTAAACTTCAAATTCTGTTTAATCTTTCTTTATCACAAAAAGGTGCATTGTTGTGGATCCGAAATTTGAAATTCCTAAAAGTGTTTTAGCCGGTATCTCAATTATTGAACCAGCCGGAAACTCTTTTGGATCTTGGTCATCTAACTTTAATGTTAAAATTCCATGGGTAATTATCATATGGGCAGCTTCTTCGGTTACATGAGGCGTGACGATCTCCCCTTTAATTAAGCCTAAATGGTTTATCCTCAAGCCATTGGTATTTACGATTCGTTCGACACTGTTAACATCTTCGGTATTAAATTTATAAAGTTTTTCAATCATTTTGACTCCATTGTTTATTTTGTTATTTGTCCTTTTGCAGTAACTTCTTTAATGTTAATGACAATAAGGGTAGTTTTAGTATTAAATCGCTCGATGTAATCTTCTGCTTCGCTTAAATATTGGGGACTATATTTCTTTGCGATAGCCATCAGGGCAAAATGGCGCTCTTTCTCATCGGTGACAACAGCTGCTTTGCCAAAGAGAACAACCGATTTATAATCGGTGGTAAATTTTTCACCGATTAATTTGGTATAACTGACACATGTAAAACAGACTTTGGGATTTTCTTTAATAATATTGAGCTTTTTACCTTCAGTTGCTCCATGGATATAAAGTTTTTGTTCAAAGCGAACAAAAGAGAGGGGAATGGCGTAAGGGGAATCTCCTTTCTCAACCATTGCAAGAACACCATACTCAGCCTCATCCAGTACCTGCATCGCAAAAGAGAGCTCTTTTTCTTTGTCTTTTCTTCTCATTTGGTTCATAAAATCAATTTAACAGAAAATAACAAAAAATCATATTGCAAAAGCAACTTGAAGATAAATTGTAAATAAATGGAAAAGATGTATAAATATACAGATTATGGCTATACAAAATGTAAAAATGTATATATATACATATAAAAGGGGGAAGAGATGATTTCAGTAGCAGTAATTGGTTCCACGGGTTATGCCGGATCGGCTTTGGTAAGATTACTAAACAACCATCCAAATGTAAATAAAGTTTATGCTAGTAGCCACTCTTACAGCAGCAGATCCTATTCAGATATTTATCCCAACTTTCGCAACCGTTTTGATGAGGAGTGCCTCGATGTAGATATCAAAGAGTTGACAAAAAAGAGTGATGTAATATTTCTTTGTCTGCCTCACAGTATCTCAAGTTATCAAGTGGATGATGAAGTTTTAAAAAAGTGTGTCGTAATTGATTTAGGAGCCGATTACCGGCTAAAAGATGTCGAGACTTATAAAAGTTGGTATAAAAGTGACCATGGTTCTCCGCAGCTGATTGCAGACTCAGTTTATGGGTTGAGTGAGTTATACAGAGATGAAATCGCTTCGGCCAAACTTATCGCCAATCCGGGATGTTACACAACCTGTGCTATTTTAGTTGCCCATCCACTGTTAAGTGAAAACTTAATCGAGAAGAGCCCTATAATCATAGATGCAAAAAGCGGAGTTTCGGGAGCAGGAAGGAGTGAGAAACTCGATCTTCTTTACTGTGAAGTAAATGAGTCAATCAAACCTTATGGGGTTACAACCCACCGACACACTCCCGAAATAGAACAACAACTCTCTCTCTCCTCTTCAAAGGGTAAAAACAGCACTGGAATTAAGGTGACCTTTACCCCTCACCTTGTTCCGATGAACAGGGGTATTTTGTGTTCGGTTTACGGAACCCTTAAAAAAGGGGTAACAGAAAACGAAGTTGAACAAAGTTACAAGAAGTGGTACTCAAATGAGTATTTTATCAGGTTGCTTAAAAAGGGCGAACTGCCGCAGACTAGGTGGGTTGCCAACTCAAACTATTGCGATATCAACTTTGTTATTGATTGGAGAACCAATCAGGTAATTGCCTTTGGTGCACTCGATAACTTAATAAAAGGGGCAAGTGGACAGGCCGTTCAAAATATGAACATTGTCTTTGGATTTAGAGAGGGCTCGGGATTGGAAGAACTCTCTCCGTTTCCCATGTAAGAGGAGGTAATTGTGAAAATAATAGAAGGCGGCATTACAGCTGCAAAAGGATATAAAGTCGGTTCGGTTGCCTGCGGAATTAAAAAGAAAAATCTCGATTTAACCGTTTTGGTCAGTTCTTCTTTGGCCACTGTTGCCGGAGTTTTTACCACCAACACAGTTAAAGCTGCTCCGGTAATATGGGATCAAAATATAATAGAGAAGAAAAAGGGTGCCTTTGCACTGGTTGTTAACAGCGGAAACGCAAATGCATGTACCGGTAAACAGGGCTTGGAAGATGCAGCTGAGACGGCAGAAATTGTCGCTAAACAGCTTAACTGCAACGATAATGAAGTTTTGGTTTGTTCAACCGGTGTTATTGGCTATACCCTTCCGATGGAAAAAATAAGGGAGGGGATTGGCTTTTGTATCGAAAAATTGGAGAGTTCAGTAAAGGCATCAAAAGAATCTGCCCAAGCAATCTTAACGACAGATACATTTGCAAAAGAGGTTGCCGTCCAAGTTGAAATAGAAGGAAAGACAGTTACCATAGCGGCTATGAGTAAAGGCTCCGGCATGATACATCCCAATATGGCAACGATGCTCTCTTTTGTTACAACAGATGCAAAAATTGAACAATCGTTTTTTCAGAAGCTTTTAAAAGAGGCTGTACAAGAGTCGTACAATATGATTTCAATCGACGGAGACACAAGCACCAATGATACTGTACTGGCATTTGCAAACGGGCAAAGTCAGATATCAGAAATAACCGAAAATAGCCCACAAGCCAATATCTTTGGCGAAGCATTTAAATATGTGAATCAGCAAATGGCCAAAAAAATTGTTTTAGACGGAGAAGGAGCAACTAAGTTTATTGAAGTTGAGGTGACCGGTGCCGAAAGTAACGAAGATGCCAAACTTATGGCTCGCTCTATAATTTCAAGTAATTTAGTTAAAACCGCCTTTTTTGGTTCCGATGCCAACTGGGGCAGAATCATCTGTGCCATGGGATACTCCAAAGCTTCTTTTAATCCGAATGATGTTTCGATTACCTATATGAGCAATAAAGGGCTGATTGTTGTTTTGCAGGAGGGCTTACCGGTTACCTTTGATGAGAGTTTGGCAAAAAAAATCTTAAAAGAAGATGAGATTAAAGTAAAAATAGTTGCCGGAACCAAAGAGGGTAAAGCCGTTGCTTGGGGCTGTGATTTATCGTATGAGTATGTGAAAATTAATGGAGATTACAGAAGTTGATTATGAATAAAATAATTGAAAAAGCGCAAGTTCTAATTGAAGCTCTCCCCTATATAAGGCGCTTTGCCGGAAGTGTTGTTGTTGTGAAAATAGGGGGAAGCGCCATGGTCGATAACTCAATTAAGAGTTCAATCATTAAAGATATTGCAATGATGAAAAGAATCGGTATGAAACCGGTTGTTGTCCATGGCGGAGGTGACTCTATTACCGGCATGATGAATCAGCTTGGGAAGGAGGCAGTTTTTAGTGATGGATTGCGGGTCACCGACAAAGAGACTGCCCAAATAGCCGAGATGGTTCTTTCGGGGAACATATCGAAAGAGTTGGTTCAGATTCTTCAAGGCGAAGGTATTAATGCAGTCGGAATAAACGGTAAAGACGGAGATACTTTGGTAGCTTCAAAAAAGATTCAAAACGGAAAAGATATCGGCTTTGTCGGTGAGGTGCAAAAGGTCAATACCGAACTTTTGGAGACTCTGATAGCTAATGACTTTGTTCCGGTGGTTGCCCCAGTCGGAACCGATTACCAAAATAATACGTATAATATAAACGCAGATTATGCGGCAAGTGCCATTGCCGGTGCCCTTAACGCCCAAAAATTGGTATTTTTGACCGATGTAGAGGGGATTTTGAGAGATAAAGACGACCCCAGTACAATTCTGAGTCAGTTAACCCTGACTGAAGCCCAAAACTTCATCAGTGACGGGACAATCAGTGGGGGGATGATACCAAAAGCCCACTGTTGCATGGATGGTATTAAAAAAGGGGTTCAAAGTGTTCACATCTTAGATGGAAGAATTCCCCATTCTCTGCTGTTGGAAATTTTTACTAACGAAGGTATCGGAACAATGATGATCAGGTAGGTACAAGTTATGAATCAAGAGAATCTTATTAAAGAGGGTAAAGAGGCTTTTTTGGGGATATACTCCCAATTTCCGATTGTTTTAGACAGTGGTGATAATGCTAGCGTTACCGATATTGACGGAAATACATATTTGGACTTTGTTGCGGGAATTGCCACAAACATTTTTGGTTATAACGACCAAGGTCTTAAAAATGCATTAAAAAACGTAATTGATAACGGATTATTGCATACCTCAAATCTGTACTGGAACAAATATGCAATCAGTGCTGCAAAAGGGTTAAAAGAACTCAGCAATATGGGGAGAGTCTTTTTTTGTAACAGCGGAACTGAAGCAAACGAAGCTGCAATAAAACTGGTTCGCAAATACGGTTCTTCAAAGAAGAAAGGGAAGACAAAAATAATATCACTTGAAAACTCTTTTCACGGCAGAACGTTGGGTTCGCTGAGTGCGACCGGACAAAAAATTTATCAAGACCCTTTTAAACCATTGGCACCCGATTTTTCTTACGTCCCGATTAATGATATTGAGGCTCTGAAGGAGTCAGTGACCGAAAAGACCTGTGCGATTT
>Ga0265293_10003845_pt1 | contig 27311 bp, 21 predicted proteins | sample Munlanlewell138R_FD_192505 | JGI IMG/M metagenome (GOLD analysis project Ga0265293, IMG submission 192505) | Leachate microbial communities from a municipal landfill in Southern Ontario, Canada - Leachate well 138R | ecosystem: Engineered > Solid waste > Landfill > Unclassified | place: Canada...
AGATGCCGGCATTATTGATCAGCACATCTATCTTTCCGTATTTGTCGATGGCAGCCTGTATCAGATTCTGGCAGTCGCTCTCGATGCTTACATCGGTGGGTACGGCAAGCATTTCCTGCCCTTTTTCGGCCAACGACTTTTGCATCTGCTGCAGCTTGGCCGTATTACGGGCAGCGGCTACCACCCGCGCGCCATGGCTGGTGAGTTCGTTGACCAACGCCTCCCCTATTCCGGAGGAGGCTCCCGTTACCACGACAACTTTGTTTTTAAAATTCATAATTGCGAAAACAACGCTGTAAACTGCATCTAATTTTATCTGATAGAAAACAATTGTTTAAAACTTCTACAATTGAGCCGAACGTTGCGTATTAATTGTGTCTGAATGTTAACCCGGCAGCGGCACCTAATCAGGAAACTGCGTAAACCATCAACTTTACAGGTACCCCCTTAATTATCTCCCAAAGTTTTGTCGGCGCGCTGCTGTGCATCGGCCTTCATCTTTTCGGCCTGGCGTCGGGCAGCGTCGATCATGCTATCCGATTTCTTTTGCGCTTCCTTTACCAGGTTGTCGGCAGTATTGTCAGCTTCGGCCAACAATTTTTGAGTTGTAGCTTTGGCGGCTGCTTCGGCAAGCGGGCCGTTCTTTTTGGCTTCGACCATCAACTTATCAGCTTGTTTGCGGGCTTCCTCTTTGGCTTTTTCGGCGCTTTGGCGTGCTGCGGCCATCAGTGCATCAGCCTGCTTTTGTGCCTCGGCAATAACTTTCTGCGCCTGCTTGTCGGCATCGTCGATGATCTTTTGTACTTCGGCACGTGCCTCGGCTTTGGCCTCTTCCATCTTTTGACGGGCTTCTTCTTCGAGCCTTTGCTTTTGCCGCTGCAGCTCCTCGAGTGCTTTATTTTTTAAATCATCAATCATCGATTTTCCTGAACCTTCGCCCGGAAAGATGCGCACGTTAGGATCGCTGAGTGTTCCGCCGATATTGGCTTTTACGTTCACGGTTTCGCCCAGGCTAAAGTTGGTTCCTATTTTATTGGCTTCCTTCACCAGGTTTTCGAGGATGTCGTTGGCGGCTCCGCCAAATTTCGCGCGTGGTATTGTCAGTATCATGTCGTAGCTGATGGTTTGATCCAGCGCCGTCCAGCCGCCGATGCTGGCGCTCATGTCGGCATATTTTATGTCGAAAGGCTGCACATGCAATTTGCCATCGATAAACTCAAATGAAAGATCTACCGGTCCCATCTGCAGTCGCTTCAGGTCGGGCATTTTGAGCAGGTCGGCCAATTTATTAAAGGTGTTCACATTTTGGATGGTGATGTCGGTAGTTTTCAGGCTTCCCTTACCATTGAGGCTGTTGTAAACGGGCATCATTTCATTATCCAAAAGCGTGGTCATGTTAAAGCTGGTGGTGAATTTCCCCTGTGTTTTTTCGGCTATGGGTGTAAATTTCTCGATGGTGCCAAAGCTTTTGTAAGCCGACTGGATGTCGATATTCGCAATAAGCATATCGAGCTGCGCCTGTGGTTGAGCGGGGTTTTTCGTATCATATTTCCCCGAAAGGGTGGCAGTACCTTCCAAAACTTCCATGTTGAGCTTGTCGAGCAGAATGGCTTTATCGGCCACCACCACCTTGCCATTAACGTTGGTCAGTTCCAGATTATCATAAATCACTTTAGCAAACTGAGTAGTGAGGGTGAAATGGATGTTGGCCGGGATTTCTATAGCACCCGCTGAAGCAGTATCTGCCGGCGTTGCGCTTTCTACCGGAGAAGGACTTTCTGCGGGAGAGGCCTGCTCTGTGGCAGGCGGTGTGGCGTCGGCAGGCATCAGATCGGTGATGTTGAGATACGATGACCTGGCCTCGAGCTGTCCTCTCAGGATTCCATCCGACAAGAAATAAGGCATAAAGTTCTCGATGCGGCCGGTGGCGCTAAAATCATTTTTACCAATATTCATTGCCAGATTTACCAGATCGAGATAAGCCGGCGAGAAGTTGAGCTGTGCATTGGCAATATGTACTGGAGCTGTGAGGAATTCCGTCGGATAGTTGAAATCTTTCATCAACAACGACCCGATAAATTTAAAATCTTCATAGCGTTCCTGCTCGATAGCCGACATGCTTCCTTCAAATGATACGTTGGCGGTAATCATTCCGGTAAGGGCGTCGGCTTCTTCGAGCGGATAGACCTCGCCAATGCGCGACAAGTCGGCCTCCCCTTCCACGGCGCCTTTCAGGTGCATATCGCTCATTGGATTTTTAATAAATAGATTTGCTGAAATTTCGTTGCCGGCCATCACCAGGCTGAAGCGGGAGACATCTACGGTAAGATTGTCGAAGTCGCCGCCAGGGAAGTTGACGCGGGTATCGATATTTACATCACGCACGGCCTGAGGCAGGTCGGGATACTGGAGGTAGCCATCGTTCACCTCCAGGTTTATAGCAAAAGCAGGATAACTCGTATCGGTGTACATTCCCTTCACGTTGCCATTGATGCTCAGCGTGCCGGAGGTTTTTAGTCCGTCGAAGTTGGTGCTGTAGATGGCCGGCACCATTGAGAGGAAGTTTTTAAATTCTGATTCCTGCGAGGCAAAGGTCAGCATCAGATTCATGTCGCCATTTTCCTGCATGCCTACCGAACCCTCGAATCCGATAAACAATTGGTTTAGCCGCAAGCGGTTTTTTTTCAAAGTATAAATGCTGTTGGCCAAATCGGCATCGACCAGCGCGTTCAGCTCAGCCTCCACATTGCGGAGATATTTCACACCATCGTAAATCACCGTCACGCGTTCTACGCTGGTGTAGGTGTCCAATGAGGTAAAGTCGAGCGTGAAATCTCCTGACATCTTAAAGTCCACACCATCGAGCAACGCATAGGTGGTAAGGCTTTCGTCGTCGTAGATGATGCGCCCGTCGCTGATGGCCACATGTTGCAAGTCGATTTGAAAAGCTGAAGATGGTTCTTCGGATGTCGTCCCGGAAGTGGGTTCGGAAGGCAGCATAATATCGTAGTTGGCAAGCCCTTCCTGGGTTACACGCACATTTACATAAGGCTGGCTGATATACACTTTGCGCAGTTTGTAGGCGTCGCCCCTGAACACGCTCATCAGGTCGAGGGTAAGGTCGAAATCAGGAATCCACGCCAGCGTGTCGCCCTCAAAAGGCGCTTTGTTGACCACCGAAAGTCCTTCAAGCCGGAAGTTGAAGTTGGGAAAGCTCCTGAACAATGACAGGCTGAAGTCGGTAAAATCTACTTGTGCATTTACATTTTTATTAATCTCCTGTTTTACCTTCTCCACAATCTGATCGCGGAAAAAATAGGGTATGGCAACCATTGCCAGAAAAACCACCAGGATGATAATTCCGATAATTTTAAAAAATAATTTCATAGCTTTTTATTTTAAATTTCAACTGTTTTACGAAAAGGAGTGTAGATTAAATTTCTAAGATAAAAATCAGCGATCACCAGCGCAGCCATAGCTTCTACTACCGGCACTGCACGCGGCACTACGCAAGGGTCGTGGCGACCGGTAACAGATAACTGTACCTCCTTGCCACTTTTGTCCACCGTGGTCTGCTGCCGCGCAATACTTGCCGGCGGCTTAAAGGCCACCTGAAAAGTAACGGGCTGCCCGTTAGAGATGCCGCCCTGAATGCCTCCGGAGTGGTTGGTACGTGTGGTGATTCTGCCATTTTCAACCACAAAAGCATCGTTATGTTCAGAACCTTTGCGCGCAGCAGCAGCAAATCCTTCTCCCACCCCGAAGCCTTTCGCGGCATTGATGCCCATCATGGCAGCGGCCAGAGTAGCGCTGAGTTTGTTGTAAACAGGCTCTCCCAATCCGGCGGGCACGCCAGTGATGGCACATGCCACGATGCCTCCCACCGAGTCGCCGTGCCTGGCAAGCTCCGCAAGCATCTCTTCCATTTGTGCAGCAGCAGCCGGGTCGGGACAACGCGTTGGGCTAACGTCCACGATTGCTTGCGTAAGCTCTGATAAATTCTCTTGCGCAGCAATATTTCCGATTTGATGCGTGTAGGCCAACACCTTAATACCAAATAGCTTTAACAGATGCATGGCAAAGGCGCCCGCCGCAACACGCACCAGCGTTTCGCGTGCCGAAGCACGGCCGCCACCGCGCAGATCGGCATGACCATATTTTTGATGATAGGTAAAATCGGCGTGAGAAGGCCGGTAAACATAGGAAAGTGCTTCGTAATCTGCGCTGCGCTGATCGCTGTTGCGGACAATAAAAGCGATGGGTGAGCCTGTAGTTTTGTTGTCGTAAACGCCGGAAAGAATCTCAATTTTATCAGCCTCACGCCGCTGGCTTACCAGCTTCGACTGGCCGGGCCTGCGGCGGTCGAGGCACTGCTGTACAAAGTCCGGGTCGATAATTACCCCGGGCGGAAAACCATCAATAACACCACCCATGGCCGCGCCGTGCGATTCGCCAAAGCTGGTGATGCGTAAGATTTCTCCAAAACTGTTTGAGGCCATAGCGCTATGTGTTCCTGATAAAACAACAGCAAAGGTCGCGTAATATAGTGTTACAAAAAGTTAATTATTAAAAAAGAAGTTAGGAGATAGAGATGAGAGATGAGAAATGAGAGGTGAGAGGTGGGAATAGTTACACACTATTCAGAGCCTGTCCATAAAGTTAGGATTATCGAGGAAATCCATAGCCCGGGCATTTATGAAATCTGTAGTGAAGGGTTGCCAATCCCAGCGAGGAGCCAATATGTTTTTTCATTTCAAAAACAAAACCCCCGGGATGAATTGTTTCCCGGGGGTTTTAGATAATCTGCTGCCAGAGCGCTGTTACGCTTCGTTGATCAGCTTGAGTTTTGATTCAAGGACTTGCAGTTCCTCTTTTGCGTTGTTGATTTTCTTTTCAAACTCGTCTTTAAACAGGTTGGCCTTTTTGGTGTCGGCCAGGAAGCCGATGTTGTTTTCCCACACGTTGATGTCGTCGCGCAGGCTGCTGATTTTTCCCTGGATGAAGCTGCGCTCGCGCGAGAAAGTGCGCTGGGCATCGGGAGCTTCTTTTACTGACTCCATGCGGCTGCGGTAGTTAGAGAGCGAGATCTCGTGGCTGCTGATGTTGAGCTTGTCGAGCTGTTTATTCACAACGTTTCTGAAAGCGTTCTGCAGGCGGTCTTTGTCTTTGAAAGGCACGTGGCCGATGTCGGTCCACTGGCGCTGGAAGTCTTTGAGTTTGTTGAGATTTTCTGATTTATCGCTACCAAATTCGGTCTCTTCCACCAGCTTGATAAGCTCTTCTTTGCGGCGCAGGTTTTCGCCTTCGTCTTCACGAATGCTGGCAAAATGTTTTGATTTGTTGTTGAAAAAGGTGTCGCAGGCCGTGCGGAAACGCTTCCAAATCTTGTCGGCGTTTTTGCGTGGTACCGGGCCAATTTCTTTCCACTCTTTCTGCATTTCTATCAGCTCACGGGTTGTCTGCCGCCAGTCGGCACTTTCGCTCAGCGCTTCGGCACGCACGCAGAGGTCGAGTTTCTGGTTGTAGTTGTTGATCTGCTGATCTTTGAGCTTGCCAAAATATTCTTTCTTTTCGCTAAAGAAACTATCCATAGCGGAGCGGAAACGTTCCCACACCTCGTCGTTCTGCCGTTTTGCGGCGGGACCTATGGTTTTCCACACTTTAAAAAGCTCGTTAAAATGTTGGGTTTTCTGTTGCCATTGTTTCAAGGTCTCTGCCTGACCTTCGAGCAACTGTTCGGCTTTTTCGCACAGCGCCACTTTTTGTTGATAATTGATCTCGTGCTGATCTTCCATCAGCTTATAGTGGTCGCGGCGACGCTGGTTAATCTTGTCGGTTGTGGATTTAAAGCGTTCCCAAATCTCCTCGTTTTTGTCGGCAGGCACCGGCCCCACCTCTTTCCATTGCTCATGCAGGCGCTGCAGGGCTTTAAAAGATTTGATGATCGACGACTCGATCAGCAGCTCCTCGGCGCGTTCGCACAGCTCTATTTTTTGCTCCAGGTTTTTTTTCAGGTCGAGGTCTTTAAGCTCTTTGTTAATTTTTACTTTATCAAAAAACTTCTCCACCAGAAAATGGTAGTTCTGCCACAGGTTGTTCACTTCAGCTTTGGGAACTATTCCCAGCGATTTCCACTCTTCCTGCAGGGCGCGGAAATCGTCGTAAGTCTTCTTCAGGGTTTCTTCGGAAGCGATAAGCTCTTTCAGCTCCTCGAGTATTTGCTGCTTGCGCGTCAGGTTGTGCTGTTTCTGCACTTCGAGCTGATCCAGGTAAACGCCACGTTTTTGTTTGTAAATGGCAAAAAGCTTGTCGAATCTTTCCTGAAGGGTGTCGTGGATAAGGGTTGCTTGTTTTTCGGCAACCTCTTCTTCATTTTCCTGCCCCTCTTCGCGTCCGGCATCGGCAAGGCTTTCCTGTATCTGATCTTCCTTAAAAGCTTTGGTCTTTTTGATGAATGCGACTTTTATCAAAGCCACCTTCGATTTTATCTCGTTCACGTCGTCGGCAGCCACCAGTTTTTCGAGCTGGTCGATGAGCTGCTCGCGCGATAATTCTTCGTAATTGGTAATTTCTTCTTCGTCTTCTTCCTCCTCGTCCTCCTCTTCGTCATGGGTTTTCTCCAGATCGCTGTCGGCAGTTTCGGCTGCAACGGCCGCAGTTTGCGCTGTCGTGTCAGCAGCAGCTTCAGGTTCGATCAAAGCTTCGGCTTCAACTGCAGTTTCAGATCCAACAACAGCTTCGGGTTTTTCTGCTAATTTTGGCTCGGCATCAGCCTCTGTTTCGTCTGGTTTTTCTGCAACAGGTTCCGAAGTCGATTCATCCACCACCTGATCTGTTTTTCCGGCATCATCGCCGGCAGGTTCGGCCTGCTCAGTTGTAGCGGCAGTCGCTGTTTCACTTTTCGGAGCATCTGCTGTTTCAACAACAGGCGCCTCCTCAGCGGCATCGCTGCCTATAGCCGAAGCGATCAGCTCGACACCCTTATCGGCGTTATCAGCAGATGCAGCCTCACTTGGGGTTTCGTCAGCAATTGCACTGTCGGCGGAACTGTCATCCGGCTGCTGCTCTGATACCGCAGAGGGATTTTGGACTTTTTCGCCGGCAGATTCCTGATCCTGATCTACGGGCTGATTAGCTTCTTCCTTGGGTTGCTCAACCCGGATGGTCTTCTCATCCTGCGTTCCGACTTGGGACTCCTCAGGAATTTGATTGGTTTGATCTTTTGTTTCCATTGACTAAAGAATTTTGTCGTAAGTAACGTTTTGTTTTGCAGTATTCCGGTTTTTATTCGCTAATAAAAACCTGATAATTAGATGTCTGTTTTTTAAAAAATGAGTGCAAAAATAGCATTTATTCGACAGCGTAATAATTCGCGTGGAATTTAACTTTTCTCATCAGGCAGGGCTCATAAATCTGCGTAACGGCGGCCACGGTTTGTAGCGTTTTTTAACCATTATTCATTGGTGGTTTCAATCGCCGGTTTCTATCGAAATACAATACTAATCAGCATTACCCATGTTCGATGTTTCCATACGTGAAACCTGGCACCTTTTTAAAACCTAAAAGGTATCGAAATAAATAAAAACTTGAATTATGCGAAAGGTAGGATTTGTAATGTTGTTTCTGGGGATTATTGGCGTAGCAGTCTTCGGTATTCAAACACTAAGCAATGCAGAAAATTTTTCTTTTTTTGGAATCGTGATCGGACGCGGGGTGGCCGGCTATATGCCCTTTGTGCTAAGTGCGCTGATGCTGGTAGCCGGATTGCTGACATTGAAATTTATAAAACCATCTTAAAGCCCTTTCAGAATTTGTCGGATGTGGAATCAGAAGGAGATTATCTACGCTACCCATCGCTGGCAGGATCTTTCTCTTTAGGCTCTCCGGGAATGCCTTTTATGGATGAAGTTGTGTGCTCGAGGGCAGTGGGATCTTTGTGAAGTCGTGGCTCAAGGTATTTATCTTTTTCGCTGTTGAACTCACTCTGGGTGATCTCCCCGCGACGATAACGGTCTTTAAGTTCGTCGAGTGTGGATTTGCCATCAGGCCCGCGCCCTTTGCCCCGGCTGCGCTGTCGGGTGATCATCACTATTATTGCCACCACTATACCAAGCCCCAGCAGCCATGCCCACATCATTTCCAGATTAAAAGCTCCATTTTCGCTCATCATGATTATTGCCATTGTTTCTTTTTTTTTATAAAAATGAGTTTTAAAATCCTCTAAATCATCGTCTTACTTTTACACACCCGACTCATGTTTTTTTTTGATGTTATCTTCAGAAAGCTCTCCCGGGATTTTGCCGGGTGAGGAGTCCTGTTTGCGGCGTGTCGGATTGCGCTCACGCACCGCCTTAATAATTACCCATAGGATTACAGCAAGAAGAAAAACACCTGCAATCCAAAGCCAATTTTCACCCAGGTTTGTCAAAAAATCATTCATATACAAATTTTACTTTCTGGTTTTTAAAAGCAAAAATATCAATCTGCTGATGAAATTATTATTCCAATTCTGTCAGAATCACATTGTTGATTCCGGTCAAATGGGTACTACCTGATACAGAGGGGTTTTATTGCAATCAAGCCGATGTTGTGATGGGTACATTCCTACACAAACTTGTTGCTGCGTTTCCACGAATATGGCCGATCAGACAACAAAATGAAGTGCAAAAGAGATATAATGGATCAACACCCGGAAGGACAGCCTTCGCTGATGTCGTGCTGCTCGATTTGAAAAGTAGTGTGCTCGATGCCGAAATTGTTTTTTAGCTCCTGCTGCAAGTTAAGAATAAATGAATCGTGGTAACCCGCCGGCATAACCAGGTGAGCGGTAAGCGCTACCGCAGTGGTGCTCATGGCCCAGATGTGCAAGTCGTGAATATCGACAACGCCTTTTTGATCTAAAAGAAAATTGCGTACTTTTTCGAGATCAATATGCCGCGGCACTGCGTCGAGCGCCAGATTGATGGAATCGGTAAACAAACGCCAGGTGCCCCACAGCACCACGATGATGATCATAAAACTAATGATGGGGTCGATCCATAAAGCTCCTGTAAGGGTGATGAGTAAGCCGGCTATCACCACGCCCACCGAAACGCCGGCATCGGCAACCATGTGCAAAAAGGCTCCCCGGATGTTCAAATCGTGCTTTTGGCCTTTCATAAAAAGTAACGCCGTAAACGTATTGACGACCACTCCGACGCCTGCAACCCACATCACCTGAACCGAGGCAACCGGTTCCGGATTTTTAATTTTACTCACAGCATCCCAGCCAATGGCTGCCATAGCACCGAAGAGCAGCAGTGCGTTGAGGATGGAAACCAGAATGGTGGTTTTGCGCAAGCCATAGGTGTATTTTCCTTTGGGGCGACGCGTGGCAAGCCAGGCTGCTGCCCAGGCAAATGCGAGGCTCAGCACATCGCTGGCATTGTGCACTGCGTCGGCAAGCAATGCCGAGGAGTTGGCCAGCAATCCGTAAATAACTTCCACAGCTACAAAGCCAACATTGAGCACTATGCCAATGGCAAAAGCGCGTCCGTAACTGACCGGTGAACTTTGCAGGTGCGAATGAGCATGTGAATGATTGAGTGACATTGGGCTAAATTAAAGGCGTTGGCGTAAGAACAACGACAGTTTAAAAAGGTTTGACCATTTTTCTTGAATTCCAATTACAAAACTGTACTTTTGCCCTTCACTAACAATTAGTCATCACGCCATTTCCGATGAATACTGTTAACCCCATCTCTACGAATACCTGCTCCGGAATTTCTGTTACCGGCAGCTCGGCAGCAATAGCTATTTTCGACACTAACGGTATCATCCGGCATGTTTCTGATAAGATGTGCGACCTGCTGCATGCTTCCGCCAATGAGTTGTCAGGTGCTAATATTAAAAGCATTTTTCATTTCGACAATCCCCACACCGCGCTATCGTGCGGATTGCAGGCGATCGAAAAATCGACTTTTGGTTTTATTACCATCGATGTTGGCTATATTTCTGTTAAGGCAACTGCTCAGACAGTTACGCTGCAAGTACAGCAACTCAGCACCCCGCATGGGCTGATGCTTCACTGCACCGCTGTAAACATCCAGGCCGCAGACAATACCGCACATCCTCTGGTGAGCGACACGCATTTGTTTCGGTTGTTGCTGGCCGAGCTGCCCGATGCTATTTATTTCAAAGACCGCCAGGGACGATTTTTCCGCACTAACAGGCTCCACGCCAAAAAATTAGGATTCGCCAGCGAAGCGGTTTTCATTGGCAAAACCGATTTCGATCTCTTTGCCGAAGAGCACGCTCACCAGGCTTTCGCCGATGAGCAGCATATCATCGAAACGGGCTGCACCATTTCCAAAGAAGAACGCGAAACGCGAAAAGATCAGCCCGACACATGGGCTTCCACCTCCAAGATGCCGCTGCGCAACGAGCAGGGGCTGATCATCGGCACCTTTGGCATCTCCAAGGACATCACAGCAACAAAAAATGCCGAGATACAATTGCGACAAGCCGAAACACAACTGAAAGAAGCCAACGCGGCTAAAGATAAGTTTTTCAACATCCTGGCGCACGACCTGCGCAATCCTTTCAACAATCTGATCGGCCTTAGCGATCTGCTCGCCGAAGATTTCGAGCTGCTCCACGACAGCGAAAAAATCGATATGATACAAAACATCCAGCAAACCGCAGAATCAGCTTTTGCACTGCTCGAAAATCTCCTCGACTGGTCGCGCGTACAAACCGGATCTATGAAAGTGCACCGCGACCAGGTTGTCATCGATAGATTAATACAGGAAATCATCGGGCTAAACCAGGGTCAGGCATTTTATAAAAATATCGAACTCACCTGGCAGTGCGACCCTGACTTGATGGCTATGGCCGACGAAAACATGGTGCGCACCATCCTGCGCAACCTGGTGAGCAACGCCATAAAATTTACCCGTCCGGGCGGAAAGTCAGTGGTGAAAGCTAGAAAAGAAAACGACAAAATCCGCATAAGCGTAACCGATAATGGCGTAGGCATGGATGAAAGCACCTTGATGAAACTTTTCAAAATATCTGAAAAAATCAACACCTACGGCACCAACAACGAATCAGGAACCGGGCTGGGACTTATCCTGGTTCATGAGTTCATCCAGCTTAATGGCGGTTCTATTCAGGTAGAAAGCAAGCAAGGTGAAGGAAGTACTTTTAGCATCTGGCTGCCTGCTGTGTGAAGTGAGTAATGAGTGGTGAGAGATGAGAGGTGAGAGATGAGAGGTGAGAGATGAGAGATGAGAGATGAGAAAGAAGCGGGTAGCATGCAGTTGCAGCTTAATATTCCAAAAACAGAGAAAAGGGCATTGCGCACAACGAAAAGCATTACTTTTAGCCATTCATTATTTTTATCAAAATTTTTATGACCCGCTTACGATATTTAATAATTATCTCCACGCTTTTTGTTTCGATACCGCTCTACGGCCAGTCGAACGACACATTGCTGCTACAGCTCGACAAGGTAATTTTGCAAAAGGAGGACTTTAGAAATAAAAAATACCATAACATCGGGCAGCTCAAGCATCGACTTGAAGAAGCACACCGCGCTAAGGATTACGAGCAGGAGTATCAGTTTTGTCAGCAGCTTTTTGAGGAGTATGGTTCCTTTATTTACGATTCGGCTTTTCATTATGCCTGGCGCATGCAGGAGCTGGCGCGTGCTTCGGGGCAGCCCGAAAAAATTGCTACGGCACACCTCAACATAAGTTTTGTGTTGCTTTCGTCGGGCATGTTTCACGAAGCCATCGACACGCTTCTGGCCATCGATCCGCGCTATCTCACCAACGAGCAGCAGGTGACACGCTACAATCATCTGGGGCGCGCCAATTACGACATATCAGAATACGCCAGCGACCCACATTTTACACCATATTATATAGCACGCGGCAACGCATTTATCCGCAAGGCCATCGCCATTGCCGACAGCAGTGCTTATCGCAAATGGGTGCTCACAGCACTGCTTAACCTCAACGAAGGAAATACCGATAAAGCCCGTACATATTACCACAAGGTGCTCGACGAGTTCGACATCAGCACCCACGAAAAAGCCATGATTTTCGCCAGCCTGGCAACCCTCGACCTGAAAGAAGCGGATACCGCTTCCGCCATTGGCAACCTGGCACGCAGCGCCATGGCCGACATCCGCTCGGTGACCACCGAAACCATAGCGCTGCGCAACCTGGCCACCCTGCTTTACCGCCAGGGCAATATGATGCGGCAAGCCTACAATTACATCCTTCTTGCCAACCGCGACGCCGGCTTCTATGGCGCACGACAGCGCACCTTCCAGATTTCGGAGGTGCTCCCGCTGATAGAGGGCGAGAAACTGAAACTTACCGAAAACCAAAACCAACAACTGCAGCTTTACGTGATCTTTTTGGCAATACTTGCCGCCCTGGTGCTGGCCTCGCTGCTGGTGATCATCAACCAACTCATCAAATTGCGCAAAGCACGCAAAACGATTTTGCAAGCCAATCTGAATCTGAAAGCTCTCAACGAAAAACTAAGCGAAGCCAACAAGATCAAAGAGGAGTATATTGCCTATTATTTTAATATCAGCACCACCTATGTGGATAAGCTCGAAATGCTGCGTGACAGCCTGCAGCGCAACATCGACAACCGGCGCTACGAAAACCTGCAACAAGCCGTCGACAAGCTTAATATTAAAAATGAAAGAGTCTTACTTTTTCAGAATTTCGATAATATATTCCTGAACCTCTTCCCCGATTTCGTCGAAGGATTCAACGCGCTCTTCAAGCCCGAAGACCAGGCACAGCTTACCGACGATGGTGCCATGAACACCGACTTGCGCATCTTTGCACTCATCCGCATGGGCATCACCGAAAACGAAGCCATCGCCAAAATCCTCAACTTCTCCATCAACACCATTTATTCGTACAAAAACCGCATCAAAACCCGGTCGATTGTTGCCAACAGCGAATTTGAAAATCACATCATGGCAATCCGGTCAGTTTAGATTGAGGAATTACGATTGACGATTTTTGATTTGGGAGGTAGCTTCGGATGTTTCAAAAAGTGCCGCCATCCCAGCCCCACAAATCACGAGGTGCATCAACAAATTCGATGTAGATACGATCAGTCGGAACATGCGTGGCCAGCGTAAGAAAGTCGGTGAGTTGTGCCGACAGATCAGAGGTTTGCTCACGAGGCAGGCCAATACTTTTCAGCTCGCAATATATCAAAGGTGCGTCAGTACCACCAAAACGCATCCTCCGCTGATCTTCCACATCAATCATCACATATTTTTCAGGCTTTCGCAAAATCTCAGCTACCAGCTTCGAGAGGTTTGCGGCAAGTTTGTCACCGTCATTCAGTTTTTGGTTGGTTTTAATTTTAAGATAAGGCATAGAGCAAGAAAATTTTAAATCATAAAAAACAAAAATCAAATGCCAAAGAACAAGGGTTTGAATATTGGTTTTTGGAATTTATTTGTCATTGTTCACACCGGCTACCGACGGTTGGCGCTTGTCATTTGGAGCTTTATAAAGGTTATCCCCAAATTCATAAAAATCTTATTTCGGATATTCGATGCGGATGTGATAGATGTTCATCAGTTTCTTTTTCAGAATCTTCTTGGTTTTATTGATGTCGCGCAGGGTGATGTTGGAATTGATAAATTGGCCGGATTCCATTTGCTTGTTGATGATGTTTTCCACCAGATTATTAATTGTCACCTCGTCGATAATTTTCAGACTGCGTGATGCAGCCTCCACCGAATCCGACATCATCACAACGCTGGTTTCTTTGCTAAAAGGTATCGGGCCGGGATAGGTAAAACGGCGCGGGTCGACTTTTTCGTCGGGATTTTCTTTTTGCTGCATGGTGTAGAAATACCCCACTTTGCTGTTTCCGTGGTGGGTGCGGATAAAGTCGATGATCTGTTCAGGCAGCTTTGCTTTTTTTGCTTTTTCGATGCCATCAATCACATGGTCGATGATGATGCGGGCGCTCTCTTCGTAGGTAAGCTCGTCGTGTGGATTGACACCCGTGACTTGGTTTTCGATAAAATACATCGGATGATTCATCTTGCCGATGTCGTGGTAGAGCGCTCCGGTTCGTGTGATCAGTGCGTCGCCGCCAATTTCGTAAATACACTCTTCGGCCAGATTGGCTACCTGCAGCGAATGCTGAAAAGTACCCGGAGCGCGCATGCTAAGCTCGCGCAGCAACTTGCTGTTGGTATCCGAAAGCTCCAGCAGCGTAACATCCGTGACCAACGAAAACATGCGTTCGAAGAGATAAATGAGCGGGTAAGCTACCAAAATCAACAACGCGCTGCCGCCAAACATGGCATAATCTACCGGGCGAATGGTAGAGAAATTGCCTTCCTGTATCAGATTGAGACCCGTGTAAATGGCCGCATACGACAGGAAAACCACAAAAGCCGTAAACAAAAACTGCGATCGCTTTTGCAGATTAACAATACTAAAGATGGTGATGATACCGGCGATGAGTTCCATAAACAGAAACTGGAAACTATTAGGAACCAAAAACCCGATGAGGATGATCATGATGAGATAGACGTACAAAGCCAGCCGCGTATCGAAAAACACGCGGATGAGGATGGTACCAATACATAGCGGCACCAGGTAGATAAACTGCGGGTCGATGCGCAGCGCCACGCTGGTGAGGAACACCATGAGAATGAGCACCAGCAATATCAGGATCACCTTTTTGTTGTCGCGCAACACGTCGCGGCGGAAGAAGTAAAGGAAAAACACCAGCACCATCAGCGAGATGGCCACCAGCAGCACCTGCCCGGCAAGGATCAGGTAATAATTGCTGTCCTGTCCCAGCCGTGCCTCGTACTCCTGGCGCAACGATTCAAGAATCTGAAATTTATTTTTATTAATAAGCTCACCCTTCGAAATAATGCGCTCGCCCTCTTGCGTCATGCCACGTGTGGAAGATATCTGATTAAGATAATTCTGCAGCTCTTTCTGGGTCATCGACTCGTTGTAGGAAACGTTTTGTGTCATCGACTCTTCGAGCAGCAGCTTGAGCAGCTCTGCATCGACGCCCTCGGATTGTGCCAGCATATTCTTAATTTTTTCGTATGCTGTATGGATGTTGTAAAGATCGCCCAGGCGCACCTTTTCGGCGGTGTTGCTGATGATGAGCGTGATTTGGTAATCGGGTGGCTTATTTTCGATAGCAGGAATCGTTTGGATGATGCCACGGTTGAGCGTTGCGGTAAGAATTTTAAGCCCGCGATCGAGCGAAGCCTGCTTCAAATTCTTATCACTATCAGAAGTTCCGTATTTGAGCGCCCAGTAGTTGTTGAAATTATCGATAAACTCCGTGCGGATGGTTTCGCTTTTCTGGATGTTAAAATCGAAAAATAACTCCCGGTTGGCCATAATTTCGTTGCGCTCTTTTTCGACCTCTTCGGGCGCTTTGAGTATCGGAAAGTCGAAGGGCGCTATCAGATCGTCGTGCTGCCAAGGGCGTCCTTTGGTGTATTCGTATTTGAACTTGGCTTCTTTCGGAAAAAAAGAAACCAGTATCACCAGGCTCACCAGAAAAAGAAAAACCTTGTAAAATATCGAATAATGCTGAGTGAGAAAGTCCCAGATTTTGTTCATGGCCACCAAAAAAATTTGAAGCGAAAGTAGTTTATTTTCGCCTGTCGTAAAAAATCTCCGGCTACAACACCGGGTTTTAGCTTTTTATTTTACACGAATGAACGCTTATTACCATAGATTTGTTAACATTGTCAAAAAAAAATAACGCATGGAAACTTTTGGATTTTGTAATCTGAGCTGCGTGCCTTTGCGCGCTGCTGCCAGCCATCGCAGCGAAATGGTGAGCCAGCTGCTCTTTGGCGACACGTTCGAAATTATGGGCACCGAAGGCTCCTGGCTGGCGGTGCAATGCAGCCACGACGATTACCAGGGATTTATCGACGATCGGCAGTGTCTGTTAATCTCTGACAAAGAATATCAACAACTGCAGCAAGCGCACGATCAATTTGCTCAGGATGCCAAAAGTTATGTCACCGACCAGGCGGGCAATCGCACACTACTTTTTCCGGCAGCAAACATGCGGGGTTTTCACAATGGGCAATTGGTTTTGGGAGCCACCACATTTTCATTTGATGAACTTTTACAAAAACCTGCTTTGCCTGTCACTGGCGCTAATCTTATCGCTTCGGCGCGCCAGTATCTTAACGCGCCCTACCTTTGGGGCGGACGCACAACGGCAGGCATCGACTGCTCCGGGCTTACGCAAAACGTGTTTAAACAAAACGGAATAGCGCTGCACCGCGATGCCGCTATGCAGGCTACCCAAGGCGAAACGATTCATCTGATCTGGGAAACACATGCCGGCGACCTGGCGTTTTTCGACAACGCCGAGGGCGAGATAACACACGCCGGGATCATCACCGGCGAAGGCACCATCATACACGCTTCAGGTTTTGTCCGCATCGACGACATCGACCACCAGGGCATCTTCGACAGCAAAATCAGAAAATACACCCACAAGCTGAGAATCATCAAGCGGCTGATTGACGGATAAAAATGTTTGTTGTTCGTTTCCCGAATCGCAAAGCTCTCGGGATTTCACTACACTCAAGTTTGTTTGTTGTTCGTTGTTTGTTGTTTGTTGTTCGTTGTTCGTTGTTTGTTGTTCGTTGTTTGTTGTTTTTTGTTCGTTGTTTGGTAATTTTGTTTTAAAATTTATTAAATCGTTTTAGTATCACCATCTCATTTTTAAAATTATTTTTGTACCGTTTTTCTAACTTCATAAAATAAATATTTTCGATGATACTTCAAACGAATTTGCAACACGTGACCTCTTCCGATCATTTTCAAAAAATCCTTACCGAAAACAACAATGTGATGATTTGCTGCGGCCGCATGGGACCCATGTGCACCCCGGTTTACCAGACCATGAAAAAATTGGAAGGCGAATATAATCACGTCGCTTTTTATGATTTCCTGTTCGACCATCCCGAGGCACACCTCATCAAAAACCTGCCCGAATGTGCCGGCTTCATGGGGCTGCCTTTTACGGTGTATTACAAAAATGGTGAAGTAGTAACGGCTACCACCAGCATACAAAACGAAGGGCAGATTCGCGGGGTGCTCGACGCACAGTTTGGTGGGTAGAGCTATTCAGTGAAAGCAAGAGAGAACCGCTAAGGCGCAGAGACGCAGAGGGAAAATACAAGAAAAATGGTTTCACATTTTTAGAGGTAAGTAGATAGGTGCATATTTTTAAATCCGGATAAGGGCAACGTATTCCTGGGTGGCGAGTTCAATATCAATCGGTATCTCTATGAATTTTGCTACAGGATTAACCGCTCTCAGATGAAAAATAATGTGTTCAATAATATTATTGGCAGGATGGTAGCAGCTGACAAAATCTACCAGACCGAATTAGTATGTAGTTAACTACTGACCTCTAAACAATTATATTAAGTTTAGCTTCAAATACCTCTTCACCATTCGGGATAAAATGGAATCGATTTGATTTCTTCCAGAAGGGCGATGATCGATCACATGAAAAGTTTGATACTTCTTCAGAAATTGAATATTCTGGATCAGAATTGCAAATTATTCCATTATTCCATGGATCTTGTGCAAAACAAAGATTAACCGGAATGATTATAATCATTACCAATGTAATAGTCATCAAAAATATTTTATGTGTTTTCATGATAATTTTTTTTAGTCGTTTACAACAAAGAATTTAAAAACAGAATTATTAAAGGTTCTTTTGCTATCCGCTATTTCGAGCAAGTAGCATCCGGTACTCAACTCATCGACAAGTATTTGATTTATTCCCGGGGTGAGTACACCAGACTTAATGAAAGTACCATAGATCGACAACAAGCGGTAGTCTGTCGGATAACTAATGTCACCAATAGTAATAATCCCTGTATTAGTCGGATTAGGATAAATTACAATTCCCAAGGTTGAAATTGGCTCGTCAACACCGGTAATAATTTGATCGCAATCCACATGATTCCATGATCCGCCTGGATGATAAGGACTCAACCACACATCCGTTTCCTGTTCCTGATAACACCTAAGGGCGCCGTTCGACGAACCATCGTAATTAGGAAACATAAAATAGGTTCCCCCGATATCCTCGATTACTTCATTGGCAAACTCAACCATCATTCCATCACCCGAGGTAACATACTGGATGGTTCTTTGCTCATCGCTTACCTCAATAGTTCCTGTCGAATCGATGATCATCAGTAATGGATCGCCGGTATAGGTCTGATAGTAATCGAGCACGAGTGTGTCCCCACCGATTGCAGAAAAATCATACAAAAGATGAAATTCATCTTCAGCATAGAAATAGACACGACCTTCATCCGAATACATATAATGGTCAATTACCAGCATAGTATCCGCATAGAAGCGATCGACCTGTACCAAATGCTTACAAAGTTTGCCTTGTATGCTCACCTCAGCCACGGATTCTATGGTTTTGTAGGTAACGGCTGCATCGCCAAAAGCCCACTGGGAATAATGCCACAAAGCGCCTATAGGTGCGAATTCGTTTTCAAAAGATTTGGGAGAAGCATTTTCCTGCCCCTGCGCCTGGCACAGCAGCAGGAAAAAGAGACTATAAAACAGCAAAACGATTTTTGTGAAGTTAGAACGATAAAGCGTTGGAACCGCTTTTTTTAATCCAGAAAAGTAGTGCTTTTTCATAAGGCGGTGTTTTTAATTTGTAAATAATATGAATTGAGAATAATAATAAGCCCTAAGAAAATCCGGTTCAACATTTCGGGATGCGCAGGCAAACAAATGATTATTGGCGGCTGATAGGGCAGGCAAAAATGCGCCGGAGAGGTGAGAGAGGCTATCTGAAAAAACACTTTGTTCGTCATAGTATGCGGTTTTTAATTTATTAAGAACCAGAACCGAACTAAAAACATTACCGCGAAGATAGGTCATTGTGTTAAATAAATTACATTGGAATAGTTATTTTATGAACTATTAACGCTACACAATGCTGAAAATCAGATGAATTTGTTAAACGGCCGCCACCTGGTGAAAAGTTATCACACACATTATGCATTGTGCGCTTTTGGATTTCCGTTGCGTTCGCTGGGGTTAATCATTGTTTTCGCAGTAAAGAATTAGCCGCTATGCGCACATAGAAAAGCCTCTGTGTTCTTTTGGATATAGATCCGTCGTAGAAGGAATTGATTTCAATTACCAAAAAACAGTACTTTTGCGGCAACATTTTTAGAAACATCGTTCTAAGGCATTTTTAAAAAATGATTTCTTCGGGGCAGGGTGCCTGCAGCTTTAAGGGCAGCAGAATTCCCGACCGGCGGTGAAAGTCCGCGACTCGTGTGCGATTAGGCTCACGACTGAGCTGGTGAAATTCCGGCACCGACAGTATAGTCTGGATGATAGAAGAAAAAAAAACGGAACGTACGTATTCGATGATTACCAGAAAACCGGTAACCCGCAATGGGCACCCACAATTCCGGTGGTCGTCGGTGCGACACGTGTACTTTTTTTATTTTCTACCCAACAGCGCCCCCTGGATTCCCTGCGGGGTTTTTTTGTGCCACTAATTTTTTATTCAATAAATATTTGTCATGCGCAAAAGTATTGTTGGTGTTTTCGTGTGCTGGGCTTTGATGAGTTGCCTCAACGCCCAGGCACAATCGTTTATCATCGGAAAAGTCATCGCCAAAAACACAGGCGAAACCATTGCCGACGCCAGCGTGAGCCTTGTGGCTCCACAGGCGGGAACTACCACTAATTTCCGTGGTGAATTTAGGCTCGAAGTGCCCGAAGGCAACAGCCAACTTCAGATTAGCCGCGTAGGCTTCGAGACTTTCCACCAGGCAGTTGAGATTCAGAAAAATGAAATCAAAAACCTCGGATCCATTGAGCTTGACGAAGGTGTGGTCGCTTTGCGCGAAGTACGCATCATCTCATCGGTAGCGCAGCAGCGCGGCGCACCTGTGGCGCTCAACAACATCAGCACTGCCACTATTCAGCAACAGCTCGGCGACCGGCCTTTCCCGGCCATCATGTCGACGATTCCGGGCGTTTATGCACGTCGTACCGGTGGCGGCAGCGGCGATGCAGCTATAAACATTCGCGGTTTTTCGCAGGAAAATGTAGCCCTGCTGCTCAACGGCATTCCCATCTCGAGTGTCGAAAATGGTCTGGTGTATTGGAACAACTGGATAGGTCTGGCCGATGCCACACGCAGCATTCAGGTGCAGCGTGGCCTGGGCGTGAGCAATGTGGCGCTCAACTCGGTGGGTGGGACCATTAATATCCTGACCAAAGCTACCGAAGCCGAAAAGGGAGGAGCCATCAGCTACGCCACCACCAGCTACGGCAACCAAAAGCTGACCCTGGCGCTCAACACCGGCATGCTAAAAAACGGAGTGGCCGTAAGTTTTCTCGGCTCCCGCACCCACGGTTCAGGCTACGTAGATGCTACTTACGTAGATGCCTGGGCTTACTTCCTGTCGGTGAGCAAAACGTGGAACAACCGCCATACATTGGTATTTACCGCCCTCGGCGCTCCCGAACGCCATGGCCAGCGCACACTTAAACTCTCCGACCAGGAGATAAAACTGCACGGCATAAAATTCAACAAAGACTGGGGCAGCTACAATGGCATCATCAACAACGCCTCCGAAAATCATTACCACAAGCCTTACCTCACCCTTAACCATTACTGGAATATTTCCGAGCGGCTTTTTCTGGCTACCTCGGCATATTACTCACCCGGGGGTGGTGGCGGCAAATGGTCAGAATCCTTTGGCTCTGCTCCCTCCATCTTCGACTATCGCAACGAAAGTGGACAAATAGACTGGCAGACGATTTATCACCAAAATGCTACCAACACCCTCACCGACACGCTGGCCAACGGGCAGGTGGTGAGTGGCTTTTCGCAAAATATTCAAACCGACTTCCTGGCAAGCCACCAATGGGGCGGACTGCTGCAGCGCCTCGAATGGACGAAAAACGATGCGCTGAAATTTACAGCAGGAATCCATCTGCGCTACTTCCAATCCACGTTGCAGGAAAAGGTGCGCGATCTGTTGGGCGGCAACTTCTTCATCGACGACTTTGCCTATGCCATCGATGGGGTGGCCGGTCGCAGTCAGATAAAAACCGTGGGTGACGTCATCAAAATCAACAACGGCGCCATCAACCCGTCGGCAAGCATTTTTGGCCAGGCGGAATACACCAAAAACAGTGTCAACGCCTTCATCAGCGGCACCTATACCAATATGTGGTACCAGCGCATCGACGAATACAACTACGTTTCCGATACCCGCAGCGAGTTGTTGCTGCGCACCGGCTTCGACACCAAAGGCGGCATCAGTTGGCAGGTGGCTCCCCGACACCAGCTCTATTTTAATACAGGGTATTTTTCGCGGACACCTTATTTTAAATACGTCTTTGGCAACTTCAGCAATGTGCCGGTAAAAAATCTGGAAAACGAAAAAGTAGCATCCGCCGAGGTTGGCTATGGCTATTCCGACGGCAAGATGACTTTGCGCGCCAACGCTTATTATAGCCTTTGGATCGACAAAAGTTTCCTCTCCAACGAATACGTGCAACTGGCCGACAACACGCAGACGCGGGCGTTGGTAACCGGGCTGGATGCGCTGCACACGGGCATCGAAGCGGAGGCTTCTTTTGGCGTAAGCCAACATTTGCAACTGGGAGCGCTCGCCTCGGCAGGCAACTGGAGATGGAAAAACAATGTCTCGGCGGTTCTTTTTAATGATAACAATACCGCTGTGGATACCGTAAGTGTTTTTGCCGACGATCTTTTTGTGGGTGGGGCGCCGCTGGTACAGGCCGGCCTCAACGCGCGGCTGCAGGTGCTCAAAACATTTACCGTTACCGCCACCTGGATGTATTATGCAAAACAATATGCCGATTTCGACCCGGCACGGCGCAACGACCCCACCGATCTTTTCCAACCCTGGCAACTGCCCGACTACGGGATTCTCGATGCGCACATCAACTTTCCGTTTCGTCTGGCCTCCATGCAGGCGCAGCTCGGCATTAGCGGCTACAACCTCACCGATGCCCGCTATTGGACAGGCGGCGAAGACGGCTCCGGCCACAACCTGCAATCGTTTCGCGGCTTCCCCGGCTTTGGCCGCACCTTTTCGGTGATGATGCGGGTAGAGTTTTGAGAGGTGAGAAATGAGAGATGAGGCGACAAGGAAGCTATTGAATTACAACCAATTCGACTGATACAGCCTCATTTGTAAAAAGAATCTGGCTTTGAAACATTCTGCCATTGTTCTCATAATTTATTAACAACCAAACTTAACCCATTATATATCAATACAATAAAACCGGATAACATTTTATTTCAATCACTTCCTAATGCAAAGCAAAATTCTATTTTTACCCCATCAAATTTGAATTAATTTTTAATCACTTAACTAATAAATGAAGTATGAAAAAATCATTACTTAACTTGATGTTTACGCTGGCTATCGTGTTTGCCGCGCAAACTATGTTTGGGCAGGTTACTACCTCAGCTATCAGCGGCCGGGTAATGGGTTCGGGCAATGAGTCCCTGCCAGGAGCTACCGTGATTGCCATCCACCAACCATCCGGAACACAGTATGGTACCATTACCAGTGGTGACGGCTATTTTAACCTGACGGGTATGCGGGCTGGCGGCCCATATTCTGTGGAAGTATCTTTCGTGGGATATTCCAAAGAAACTTTTTCGGACATCACTCTGTTCCTGGGGCAAACCTTTGTTCTAAATGTTAATCTAAAAGAAGGGGCACTTGAACTGGGAGAGGTTATGGTTGTGGGCAAGAAAGCATCTGCTTTCCAAACGGATAAAACAGGTGCCACCACCAACATCTCAAATCAACAACTCACCAGAATGCCCACTATTACCCGGAGCATACAAGATATTGCACGCGTTTCGCCTTATGCTAACGGGATGAGCTTTGCCGGTGGCGACGGAAGGTCTACCAACTTTACGGTGGATGGTGCTAATTTCAATAACAACTTCGGTTTAAGCTCCAACCTTCCCGGAGGAGGCAACCCCATTTCATTGGATGCTATCGAGGAAGTTCAGGTTGTGGTTGCGCCTTTCGACATTCGCCAAACCAACTTCATTGGTGGCGGCATCAACGCAATTACTAAATCGGGAACCAACCTATTCAGAGGAACTGCCTACACCTACTACAAAAACCAGAATATGCGTGGAAACACGATTGGTGATGTTGACTTTGGAGCCCGTGACGAGGAATCCACAAAAACCTACGGCCTCTCTGTGGGTGGTCCAATTATTAAAAACAAGCTATTCTTCTTTGTGAATGGTGAGTACGAATTAAATCCCGGTCAGGTTGTTACCTGGCGGCCTTCCGAAGACGGTGTAGCAAATACTGATCTTATGCTCTCGCGCACCAGCAAATCTGACATGGAATTGGTAAAACAGCACCTGCTTTCAAAATACGGTTATGATCCGGGTTCATACAATAGCTACCCTGCCGATGAGAGCAACAAAAAACTCATGGCCCGCCTCGACTGGAACATCAACACCGACCATAAAGTAAGTCTGAGATACAACTACACCAAAAATGAGGCATGGAATCCCACCAATGGAAACTCAACAGATGCTGGATTCCGTAACAGAGCAATGGATCGTATTTCGCAATACTCAATGGCCTTCTCAAATTCTATCTATTCGATGAATAATACCGTCAACTCGATAGCCCTTGATTTGAATAGCCGTTTTTCTAACAAGGTTTCAAACCAATTCCTGGCAACCTATACAAAAATTGAGGACATGCGTGATTCGGAATCAAGCAAATTTCCGTTCATCGACATCATGAATGGCGTTAATCCTGATGGCAGCCAGATTCTTGAACCCTACATGTCGGCAGGTTATGAATTGTTTACCTGGAACAACGGCGTAAACAACAATATTTTAAATATCGTTGATAACGTAAACCTCTATTTAAACAATCATAAAATCACCATCGGAGCAGGTTTTGAACATCAGATGGCCAACAACTCCTATATGCGCAACGGAACCGGCTACTACCGGTATGCAAGCGTTGACGACTTTCTGAATGAGGCTGCTCCCAGAGATTTTGCACTGACTTATGGTTACGATGGCGAGAAAAACCCGGCTGCTGAAGTTGCATTCAACCAGTTTAGTTTCTATGCCCAGGATGAGTGGAACATCAATCCAAATTTCAAATTACAGTATGGCATTCGTGCTGATTACCTGCTTTATGAGGACAATATTATTAGCAACAATGCTATTAGTACTTTGGATTTTGGAGGAAAAAACATTGATACAGGCGAATGGCCCGATGCTAATATCCAGGTTTCGCCCCGGGTTGGTTTCACGTGGGACATCAAAGGTGATCAAACAACGCGTCTGCGCGGTGGCACCGGTTTGTTTGCTGGCAGGCTGCCATTGGTTTTCTTCACCAATATGCCCACCAACTCAGGCATGGTGCAAGGCAGTTATTCTGCTGTAACAAAGTATGATTCTGATGGTAACGTCATTAGTGCTGATCCTAACCTTGCCTTACTGGCCGGCCCCATGCTTACCGACGTAGATGAAATGATCCGGATATTAGGACTACCCAACACCATCACACCTGAAGAGGGAGCACTTCCCCGCGATATTAATGGAATCGACCCTGATTTTAAAATGCCCCAGGTATGGAAAACGTCACTGGCTTTAGATTATGAAGTCCCGGTTTCTTTCCCATTATCAGTGACAGTAGAAGGCATCTTTACAAAAACCATCAATGGCGTGATGCTGAAAAATTATAACCTCAAACAACCTGACCAAAGCTGGGAGCGTTTCGCTGGCCCGGATGACCGATACATTTATCCTGACAGAGACAGTTTGACTTATACCAACAAAAATGCGTATGTCCTGTCCAATACCAATGAAGGCTGGGGTGCAATTGGCAATATTTCTGTCTTTGCAGAACCCGTAAAAGACCTGAACCTGATGGTTGCCTACACCTACACCGAATCGACCGAAATTTCGGGGATGCCGGGCAGCAACGCAGGATCGGCTTATACCGGACTCATCGAAGTTGATGGCCCACATCTTCCTTTGAACCAGCGCTCACAATATGTTGTTCCATCCAAATTGATAGGCTCTGTTTCGTGGAGAATCCCATGGGAAAACAATGCCTTAAAAACCGGTACGATTGTTAACGTGTTTTATTCTGGCTTCACACCTTACGGCAATAGCTTTACTTACACCAATGACATGAATGGCGATGGTATTGCAACTGATTTGATTTACATACCAAGCGGAAGAGGTGATATCAATTTCGTTACCCCGGAAGATGAAAATGCTTTCTTCGCCTTCATGGAGCAGGACAAATATCTTAGCAATCACAAAGGCGAATATGCTGAAGCTTATGCAGCGCGTGCTCCGTGGGTTAACAGGTTCGACTTACGCATCGCCCGCGAATATTATTTTAATGTTGCCGGTCAAAGAAACACCTTGCAATTTAGCCTCGACTGCCTGAACATTGGCAACCTCCTCAACAACGAATGGGGCGTTTACCAAACAAATTACGGATCGAACAATGGTCAAATTTTAAAGTATGAAGGCAAGGATGAAAATAACGTTCCAAGCTTCTCGATGGTAAAGGTGGATGGTGAGTATCCCACAGAAACCTATTCTACCTATTATAATTACTCTCAAGTCTGGCAACTCCAGATTGGTGTAAGGTACATCTTCTAACAGTGCCTTTTTTTTGAACAATTTTAAAGAAGTCCTGCTAACCATGCAGGACTTCTTATTTTAATTGCATTACTATTTTCCAGATATGAAAAAACAAGTGATTTTAATGTTACTCCTGGTGCCGGTATTTTTTGCATCGTGCAAACGCAGTAGCACCAATGCGGAGGACACCTACCTTGTCGTCCTCTCCATGGACGGCTTCCGGTGGGATTACAATCAAAAAGCCAACACCCCTACCCTCGACAGCCTGGCAGCAGCAGGTGTAAAAGCCAAATGGATGATTCCGTCGTTTCCTACCGTGACTTTCCCAAACCATTATACGCTGGCCACCGGATTGTATCCCGACAATCACGGCATCGTTCTCAACGGTTTTTACGACCCGGAGCAACAACGCTATTACCGGATGAAAGACCCTGTGGCGCGCGACGACGGCACTTTTTATGGCGGCGAGCCTGTCTGGAATACGGTACAAAAGCAGGGGCTGCGTGCAGCCACACTTTTCTGGGTTGGCTCCGAAGCGGATGTGCAGGGCGAGCACCCCGACATCTGGAAACCGTACGAACACAATATGCCCTACACTGCCCGCATCGACACGGTGCTGGCCTGGCTGCAAATGCCCGAAGCGCAGCGGCCACAACTGGTGATGTGGTATGTAGATGAACCCGACGGATGCGGCCACACCTTTGGTCCCGACAGCCCACAGCTCATCGAAACGGTAGAGCATCTCGACTCGCTCGTGGGGATTTTTATGCACGGCCTTTCCAGGCTGCCTCACCACGATAAAATAAATGTGATTGTTCTTTCAGATCACGGCATGAGCGAAATCGACGGCAGCAGAGCTGTGGTGCTTGCCGACTACATCGATACCACCTGGATAACGGAAGCCCAGGGTGGCAACCCTGTATGGACTTTACAAGCTGTTGATGGGTTCCACGACTCGGTGGCGGCTTCGCTGGCCAAAGTTCCACACATCAGTTGGTGGGCTTCAGGTGAGATGCCCGAAAGGCTGCACTATGGCACCCATCCGCGCACACTCGACTTTGTGGTGGTTGGCGACAGCAGTTGGAGTGTTGGTTACAAAACCGCTGGCAACTATTACGGTGGCACCCACGGCTACGACAATGCCAACGCCGACATGCACACCATTTTCTATGCTGCCGGTCCGGCTTTCCGCAGCGATGGCTATGTGAATCCGCCCTTTGCCAACGTGTCGGTGTATCCGCTCATGTGCAAAATATTGGGAATAGAACCGGCGCCCAACGATGGAAACATCGAAGAGGTGTCGGGGATGCTGAAGTGATTTTTTGTTTGTTGTTCCCTTCGGCAAGCTCAGGGCAGGCTGTTGTTCGTTGTTCGTTGTTTGTTGTTCGTTGTTCGTTGTTCGTTGTTCCCTTCGGCAAGCTCAGGGCAGGCTGTTGTTCGTTGTTCGTTGTTCGTTGTTCGTTGTTTGTTGTTCGTTGTTCCCTTCGGGAAGTTCAGGACAAGTGTTGTGGTTGTTTAGGAACCAGCATGCAATTACTTCAAATATCGAATTAGCGCCA
>Ga0265293_10003846_pt1 | contig 27308 bp, 18 predicted proteins | sample Munlanlewell138R_FD_192505 | JGI IMG/M metagenome (GOLD analysis project Ga0265293, IMG submission 192505) | Leachate microbial communities from a municipal landfill in Southern Ontario, Canada - Leachate well 138R | ecosystem: Engineered > Solid waste > Landfill > Unclassified | place: Canada...
TTTGAGCCCCTATACAAGCTGGTAGTCCATACCCCATGGTTCCTAAACCACCAGATGAATAGAACTGCTTAGGCTCATCAAACAAATAATATTGAGCTGTCCACATCTGATGTTGCCCTACATCTGTAGCCACTATAGCTTTGCCATCAGTCTGCTTATATAGCTCCTCAATAACAAATTGCGGTCGCAATTTACCATCATCTACAATATATTTAATTGGATATTCTTGCTTCCACAATTTAACTCGCTCTATCCAATCAGCAATATTCAATGGTACAGCAAATTCAACTAGTTCTGTCAAAACATGCTTAAGGTCGCCTACTATTGGAATATGAGTAAAAATATTTTTACCAATTTCCGCTGGATCAATGTCTACGTGAACCACCTTGGCATTTCTTGCAAATTCATCAATTTTGCTCGTTACACGATCATCAAAACGAGCACCAAAATTTAATAGTAAATCACATTCATTAATCGCCCAGTTAGCTGCAATTGTGCCATGCATCCCTAACATACCAAGAGCTAATTCATCAGTTGCTGGAAATGCACCTAATCCATTAAATGTTGAAGTAACTGGAATCTTATACTTTTTTACTATTTTATATAATTCTTCGGAAGCATTTGATCTAATTACTCCACCACCGACCATTATCAGTGGTTTTTTGGCTTCTTTAATAATCTTAGCAAGCTTCTTTATTTGCCCTTTATTAGGAACATATGTCGGATTATAGCTTCTAATATTAACTTTATCCGGATAATTAAATACAGCTTTTTGAATACTAGCGTCTTTACATAAATCGATGAGCACCGGTCCAGGTCTACCGGTTTTTGCTATATGAAAAGCTTCTTTTATAATCCGCGGAAGATCACCGATATCTCTAACTAAGAAGTTATGCTTTGTAATTGGCATTGTAATTCCAGTAATATCAGCTTCTTGAAAAGCATCTGTCCCCAACAACTCAGTACTAACCTGCCCAGTAATGCAAACTATCGGTATAGAATCCATATATGCTGTCGCAATTCCAGTAACTAAGTTGGTAGCACCTGGTCCAGATGTAGCAATACATACACCAACATCGCCAGTTGCTCTCGCATATCCGTCTGCAGCATGAATTGCACCTTGTTCATGTCTCGCCAAAATATGCTTTAACCCACTATCATATAAAGCATCGTAAACATTCATTATTGCTCCACCAGGGTATCCAAATACGTATTCAACACCTTCTAATTTCAAGCATTCAATCAGCATTTGTGAGCCATTCAACATTTTTGGTTTATCTGCTTCTTTGGCACTCATCTTTTTACACCTCTCTTATCATATTTTTTTATTCACAGCATCATTTATTTTGCATTTATTTTTCAAATACAGCGCCAGTATTAGCCGATTGTACTAATTTTGCATAGCGTTTTAAATAACCTGTAACGACCGTTGGTTGCTTAGCATCAATATCTGCCCTAGCCAGTTCAATACGCTTAGCTAATTCTTCATCAGATACTTTAATATTTAACTTGCGTTTAGGAATATCAATAGCTATGATATCTCCATTTTCAACAACAGCTATCGGTCCATATGCTTTAGCTTCAGGTGATACATGTCCTATTGAAGCACCTCGCGTTGCTCCTGAAAATCTACCATCTGTTAATAGAGCTACTTCTTTATCTAGTCCCATTCCAGCTAACGCTGAAGTTGGTGATAGCATTTCTCTCATACCTGGTCCACCTCTTGGACCTTCGTAGCGAATGACAACTACATCGCCTTTTACAATCTCACCCGACATTATTGCATCCATTGCGCTTTTTTCACCATCAAAAACTTTAGCTGGTCCTTGATGCACTAACATTTCTGGCGCAACTGCTCCTTGCTTAACAACTGCCCCATCCGGAGCTATGTTTCCGAACAAAATAGCGATACCGCCTGTATGATTATACGGATTTTCCTTAGTGTGAATTACCTCTATATTATTATTCTTAGCATTTTGTAAGTTATCAGCTAATGTTTTTCCTGTAGCAGTTATAACATTTGTATCTAAATTGCTATCTAATTCTTTCATTACAGCTTGAATTCCACCTGCATAATATAAGTCCTCGATATGCTGATCGCTAGCAGGGCTTAATTTACATAATTGTGGTGTTCTTCCACTCACTTCATCAATTCTCTTCAGATCTATAACAATATCTAATTCATGAGCAATCGCTAATAAATGTAAGACTGTGTTAGAAGAACAACCCAGAGCCATGTCAACAGTTAATGCATTTTCTAATGCTTTCTCAGTCATAATATCTTTAGGACGTATATTCTTTTCCAATAATTCTAGAACTTTGATTCCTGCATATTTTGCAATACGTTCTCTCTCTGCAAATACTGCAGGAATAGTAGCTGAACCTGGCAATGACATTCCAATAGCTTCCGTTAAACAATTCATAGAATTAGCTGTGAACATTCCTGAGCACGAACCACATCCTGGACAAGCATGTTCTTCCATTTGAAATAAATCCGCTTCTGACATTTTTCCAGCTTGAACTGATCCAACAGCTTCAAAAACACTTGTTAAGCTAACACTTTTGCCTTGAACCTTACCAGCAAGCATTGGTCCCCCACTGATAAATATTGATGGTTTATTAATTCTAGCAGCAGCCATTAGCATCCCAGGTACAACTTTATCGCAATTAGGTATAAATACTAGCGCATCAAAATCATGAGCATTAACTACAACTTCTACACTATCTGCAATAAGCTCTCTACTAGCTAATGAATAGTGCATACCTAGATGATTCATAGCAATACCATCGCATACACCAATCGTCGAAAATTCTAAAGGAGTGCCTCCTGCCATTCTTACTCCAGCTTTCACAGCTTCAGAAATTTGTTTTAAATGTTTATGACCTGGAATAATTTCATTATGCGAATTTACTATGCCTATTAATGGTTGTTTCAATTCCTCATCTATATATCCCATTGCTTTAAACAACGAGCGATGAGGCGCTCTCTCGATTCCTTGGGTAACCTGATTTCTCATAATATTCAACTCCAATCATAATTTTATAAAACAAAAAACCCTCATCACTGTAACAGGAAAATCCTGATAGCAGGGACGAAGGTCTGGTCGCGGTACCACCCTGGTTCACCTATATTTTTCAATACAGGTCTTTGCGCCCTTATATCTAAAAAAAATAATCAGGGGCTTGCTAACACGTATCGTGTGTTCACGATCATACCTACTATGATACTAATTGTATCGTTTCAGTAGATTGCTTCGAGGTGAGTTCGCCATTAGCATTGTGACCTGATTTCAACAAACTCAGGCTCTCTGTACACAATATAACTATTAGTTACTTGTCCTCTTCATCGCATAATAAATCTAATTTTCTGAATTTTCTGAAAAGTTATGCTTTTAAAACCAATATATTAATCTTGAATGTTTATAGAATATTATATTACATTATTGCTTTAAATGTCAATACATATTAGCACGTTATCAGAAATATACAGTGTATCAGTTATTTATTCTATTAGTAGGCTTGAACGCTAATATTTGATAATTCCCTAGAAGCTGTAAAGTAGAGCCTGTCTTTTCTATGTGAGCTAATGCTCGTTGCACATTAGGATTGTCCATTCTCCCATAAAAATCAATGAAAAAATGATATGATCCTAATTCCTTTCTAGTAGGACGCGATTCTATCTTCGTTAAGTTAATTCCTTCCTCATAGAATGAGCGCAATACCTCAAAAAGAGCACCTGGGTAGTCTTTTGCCAAAGTAACTAAGATAGAAGTTTTCCATAATTCAGAATCAGTTGTTACATACTTTAGCATCTCTTCCCAGTCTTTAGCCAATAATACGAACCTAGTATTGTTATTAGTCCTATCTTGAATATTAGCAGCCAAAATAGTTAAATCATATATATCTGCAGCTAAAACCGTTCCAATGGCTGCGCTATCCTTGCTGCCTGTTATCTTAAGGTTCTCTGCTGCTTTGGCAGTGCTTTGGACAGTTTCAACATTGGCATCTGGTAGGTACTCACGTAAATATTGTCGACATTGTGCAATTGCTTGTGGATGTGATGCCACAGTTTTAATTTCATCTAAATGAACCCCGTGATTCACTAATAACGAGTGCGATACTGGTACAACCACTTCTTTTATAATACGCAATTGTACTTGATGCGCAAGAAAATCTACCGTTAGATTAACTGACCCCTCGATTGAATTTTCAATCGGCACTACTGCACCATCGACTTCGCCTACGTCAGCAGCCAATAATACGTCAGCAATACTTGGATAAGGTATCAATGAACAGTTTTTTGGCATTAGCTGCTCCGCTGCTTGTTGTGTAAATGTTCCTTGCGGACCTAGAAATCCTATCTTATAGTTCATAAGTTTTTCTCTAATTCCTTCCCAATCTCCGCTGCACGTAAGCTTGCTCTTTCTACAGTCTTATTTAAGATATCATGAAAATCATAATGTTCTAATACTTTCAATCCAGCCTCAGTAGTTCCATTAGGTGAAGTCACTTGTTTCCGCAGCATAGCAGGCTCAGCATGTAGTTCAATTAGCATCTTTGCCGCTCCGTATACTGTTTGACTAACTAATTTACGGACATCTTCTTCTGGTAAACCAGCATTAATACCAGCCTTTTCTAAGCCTTCTATTAAATAATATACATATGCTGGTCCACTGCCACTTAATCCAGTAACAGTATCTAGTTGTGTTTCATTAACAATTATAACTTCACCAACAGTATCAAATATCCTCTTAGCAACATTAATAGCTAATTGACTAGCATATTTCCCAGCCGAAATTCCAGTAGCTGATTCACATATTGAGCTAGATGTATTAGGCATCGCCCGAACTACTTCAGGTTTATTACCTAAAATATTTTCAATTAATGATGTTCTCACTCCTGCAGAAACAGAAATAATAATATGCTGGCTAGTAATTAGCGGCTTAATTTCTTTGCAAACGTCTTTCATCGAAGCAGGTTTAACAGCCAAAATAATAATTTGTGCTTTACGAAATCCTTCTTCAAAAGTGGAAACAGGTATAACATCATATTCACGGTTTAATTCCATTAATCTTTGTTTATTACTCTTATTCATTACATAAATATGTCTTGAAGTTATTACTCTTGAATATATTAATCCTTTTATAATTGATTCAGCCATCGATCCTGCACCAATAAAAAGAATAGAACTATTTAATTTTTCCATTATTTGCGGCATTTTGTTAAATGCACCTACTTTCTAATTTGTCCATTACCATATATACGATATTTATAGCTAGTTAGTTCTTGTAAGCCCATCGGACCTCGTGCATGAAGCTTTTGTGTACTAATTCCTATTTCAGCACCAAAACCAAATTGAAAACCATCAGTAAATCTTGTTGATGCATTATGATATACCGCTGCAGCATCTACTTGATTTAAAAACATTTTTGCAGCCTGCTGGTCCTCAGTAATAATTGTTTCAGAATGACGGCTTCCATATGTTTCTATATGAGCAATAGCCTCTGAAACAGAATCAACAATCTTTAGCGCTACTATATAATCTAAAAACTCAGTATAATAGTCGTTTTCTTTAGCAGCTTCTATCCTATTATCTATTATTTGACTATTATTGCATCCTAATACTTTAACTTTTTTATCAACAAGTGCATCTATTAACTTAGTAAGATTATCCTTAGCCCAACTCCGCTCAACTAAAATCGTTTCTATAGCATTACACACCCCAGGGCGCTGCGTTTTACCATTTATCGCTATCGCTATCGCCATTTCAACATTAGCTGACTTATCAACATATACATGACAATTACCGACACCTGTTTCGATCACAGGTACAGTAGCTTTTTGTAATACCATCTGTATTAATCCTGCTCCACCACGCGGAATGACTAGATCAAGATATTTGTTTAAAGTTAACATCTCTTCAACTAGCTTTCTGTCTAAACCCTCAATATATTGCACAGCATCAGTCGAAATCGAAGTGCTAAGCAATGCACTCTTAACAATTTGCACTAAACATTTGTTACTATTTATTGCATTAGAACCTCCGCGCAGTAACACACTATTACCTGTCTTTAAACAAAGCCCTATAGCATCTATAGTAACGTTAGGTCGTGCCTCATATACAATCCCTATCAGACCAAATGGTACGCGTACTTTTTGTAATCGTAATCCCGAATCAATGGTATTCTCTAACAATACTTCTCCAACAGGATCAGTTAGTTCAGTAATTTGTTTTAACCCACTTACCATATCCATTATTCTATCTTCATTCAATATCAATCTATCAATTATAGATTTAGAGGTTTTATTCTCAACTGCAGCTTCAATATCCTTTTTGTTCTCCTGAACAATATAATCAACATTAGAAGCTAACGCTTCAGCAATCGCTAAAATAGCTTCATTCTTATCGTTAGAAGATAATACAGCTAACTCACGACAAACCGCCTTGCCTTGGGATGCCTTCTTAATAACCTCTGACATAAATATCCCTCCTAAATAAAATAAGTTGATAATTTATTAATAATTATTAATAATAAGATCATTTTTATGTACAACTACTATACCCTTAGGACGTATTTCGCTATTTAGCATCAATTGTAATTCTCCACTAGCCAAACTAGATACACCTTTACCAATCACATGTCCAAAATCGGTGCAAATCTCTACAACAGAACCTAAGCAAAAATTACCACTTACGCTTTTTACGCCAGCTAATAACAAGCTTTTATTATCATTATAAATAGCTGTTTGTGCACCTTCATCAATTATAATCTTTCCTTGTGGCTTGCTAGCAAACGCTAACCATTGCTTTTTGTGCTTCATTGTTTCTTCTGCTGGTAAAAAACGAGTACCTACATTCTGATTTTCTATAAAAACCTTTTTAATAACCCATGGCATACTACTTTGGGCTATTACTACAGTGGCTCCACTTAGAGTAGCAATTCTTGCTGCCTCTAGTTTCGTAATCATTCCACCTGTGCCAGCTTTTGAACCAGCACCCTTAGCCATTTCTAAAACACTATTATCTATCGTTTTTATTGTGTCAATTTTTTGTGCTGCTGAATTATGCTTAGGATTATCAGTATACAAGCCATCTATATCTGTTAATAATAATAATGCATCAGCCTCTACTACACCTGCAACTAATGCAGCTAAACGATCATTATCACCAAATTTTATTTCATCGACAGCTACAGTATCATTTTCATTTACGACTGGAACTATTCCGTTTTGTAATAATGTTTGAAAAGTATTCTTTGCATTAATGTAACGCTTCCGATCCGCAATATCTTCGTTTGTTAATAAGATTTGCGCTACATTAATTCCTTCACATTGAAAAAGTTGCTCATATCGATGCATTAACAACCCTTGCCCAACAGCAGCTGCTGCTTGCTTTTGCGGAAGTGTTAGGCTATCTCTTTCCCAGTTAAGCTTTCCTATCCCAGCTGCAACAGCCCCTGAAGATACTAACACAACCTCATATCCTTTTCGTATCAAATATGCAATTTGTGTTGTCAATTGTTCTAGTTGTTCATGATCAATAAGGCCATCAATGGTAATGCTACTGCTGCCAACCTTGATTACAACTCGTTTCGTCATTCAATTCGCTCCTAACGGAATCGATTAATAAAAAAAGCCTTTCATCCTAATGGGAAGGATGAAAAACTTCACGGTATTGCAAGACTCCCACCGATAATTCATTACGATGATATTTGAAATAGTCTACATATTTTTTGTATAAAAGTCAACTATTATTTATTTACTCTCTACCTGTGCTCCAATTGAAATTGATTCTAATAAGTGGACTGAACAAGTAATTCCATGTTGTTCAAAAACTTGTTCCATAGTAGTCATTATTTTTTTTGAATTATCTAAAGTTAAAGCCAGCATAGTCGGTCCAGCACCACTCAGCACAACACCAATTGCACCTGCATCCTTAGTCTTAGAAATCAATTCATTCATTCCAGGTATTAGCTGACATCTATATGGTTGATGGAGTCTATCTTCCATAACCTCTGATAGTAGCTTATAATTGTTAGACATAAATGCCGCGACTAATAAAGAAGCACGATTTACGTTAAAAATTGCATCTTTAAAAGGTACTATATCTGGCAATACCTCTCTTGCTCGTTTTGTAGGTAAAGCAAATTTTGGAATAGCTACTATTGCTTTTAATTCTTTGCTTGGCAAAATTTTTTGATATAATAAACCATCTTTACCCCAACCGGCAATTACAATGCCGCCAATCAACGCCGGTAAAACATTGTCTGGATGACCTTCTATTTCTGTGACTATTTCAGCAAGTTGTTGCTCACCCAAGGGATAATTCAACAAAGCATTAGCAGCTACCACGCCACCAACTACAGCAGCTGCGCTGCTTCCTAAGCCACGAGCAACAGGAATGTCATTAATTAGATGTATCTTTAAACCCATTAATTGCTTATTCGCTTTTTCAAATACTTTCTTTGCTGCTTGATAAACTATATTACTCTCATCTCGGCTGATTTCTATTTCGCCTTCGCCACAAACTGTGATTTCTACAGTGTCATGTATATCCATCTCTACTATATTATACATGTCTAAAGCCATTCCCATAGTATCAAAGCCAGGTCCTAGGTTCGCAGTTGTAGCAGGTACTGTAACCTTCACCATAATTTCTCCTCCAAATCGCTATGTTCTATCCCAGTATTTTTTTAATAACTGATTGCTTATCCGCTGCGATAACTTCTGGTTCATAATTTGTAACATTTAATGCAGTACTTGGATCCTTCAATCCATGACCAGTTAATACACTTACAACTTTTGCTCCTTTTGGAAGAGAGCCATCTTTAACTGATTTAAGTACACCCGCTAACGATGCTGCTGATCCGGGTTCTGCAAAAATACCCTCTTTACTTGCCATCAATTTATAAGCTTTAATTATTTGTTCATCAGTAACCAGATCAATTTTGCCTTGCGATTCGGTAGCTGCGTTTACCGCACCTGTCCAACTAGCTGGATTTCCAATTCTAATGGCAGTAGCAATTGTTTCCGGATTTTCAATTACTTTGTTTTTGACAATTGCTGCCGCACCTTCAGCTTCAAAACCATATATTATAGGTTTTTTGGTCGAAATATTTAAATCATAATACTCTTTGAAACCCTTCCAATACGCAGTAATATTACCTGCGTTACCTACTGGAATTACCAGATAATCAGGAGCATCTCCTAACTGGTCGCAAATTTCAAATGCAGCTGTTTTTTGTCCTTCAATTCTATATGGATTCACAGAATTTACAAGCGTAATTGGCTCTTGTTCTGTTATCTCTCTAACAATATTTAATGCTTGATCAAAATTTCCTTCAATAGCAATTACTTCGGCACCATAAATTATAGCTTGTGCCAATTTGCCAAGTGCAATATTACCTGAAGGTACTAATACAATACAACGCATTCCCATTCTTGCTGCATAAGCGGCAGCGGCAGCGGATGTGTTTCCAGTTGAAGCACACATAATTACCTTACTACCTTCTTCAGCAGCCTTAGCAACTGCCATAACCATCCCTCGATCTTTAAATGACCCAGTAGGATTTAACCCTTCATATTTAAAATATAGCTCGATATCTAACTGTTCTGATAAATTCTTAGCATAGACTAATGGCGTATTGCCCTCATATAAAGTTACCCTTGGTGTTTTATCGTTTACCGGTAAATATGCTCTATACTTCTCTATAATACCTTCCCATTTCACGTCTTAACATCCTCCCTCTTCTACTCGAACAATATTATATATTCGTATTACTTTCGCTAATTTCTCTATTTGTTGCGCTGCTGCCTGTAAATCTTTGTGACGAACAGCATGTGTTACCAATACTACCTCTGCTTCTCCTTGTACACAATCATCACAACCGCTACTCTGTCCACCACGCTGAATAATAGATTCAACGCTAACATGATATTCTCCTAAGATTTGTGTAATACCAGCTAACACTCCTGGCTCATCTTTAGCAAGTAGCCTTATATAACTTTTAGAAACAACATCATCAATATCTTTAATATTCTTCTCATTAAAACATGTACAACCAATACGGCCGTTAGAATTACTTCTAATATTACGTAGCACTTCAACTAAATCACCCACTACAGCACTAGCTGTTGGTAATTCACCAGCACCTCGTCCATAGAACATTGCATCTCCTAATGCTTTTCCTTTTACAAATACAGCATTATATACTCCATTTACAGTTGATAATGGATGTGTAGTTGGGATAAAAGTTGGATGAACACGCACTTCAATCTTTCCTGCTTCGCGCTTTGCAACTCCTAGCAATTTAATAACGTATCCTAAATCCTTTGCATATGATATATCTCTTGCAGAAATTTTTGTTATACCTTCAGCAAATACATCAGCAAATGTTACCCTTGAATTAAATGCGATTGATGCCAAAATAGCTGTCTTCCTAGCAGCATCAAGTCCTTCAACATCAGCTGTAGGATCTGCTTCAGCATAACCTAGTGCTTGTGCCTCTGTTAAAACATCAGCAAAATCAGCACCTTCTTGCGTCATTTTGCTAAGGATGTAATTGGTAGTTCCGTTTAATATCCCCATAATTTCAGTGATTTCATCACCAGCAAAGCTTTCCTTAATTGCGCGTACAATTGGAATAGCGCCAGCTACGGCAGCCTCAAACATTAAATCTCGCTTATTATTGTCAGCTACTTCAAACAACTCTTGGCCGCTAACAGCTATTAAATCTTTATTAGCTGTAACAACATGCTTGCCATTTTTAAGTGCTTCAATAATATACCCCTTAGTTTCCTCCATACCACCCATAACTTCAATTACAACATCAATATCCTTATCCATAATAACATCATTTGGATTATCTGTGAATATTTCAGGTAAAAGATAAGTATCACGTTTCTTTGTAATATTCTTTACAGCTACTTTAGTAATCTCTATTTGAAATCCTGACTTATTAGCTAGTTCATCATTGTTATTCTTAATAATTTTTGCTACACCTGTACCTACAGTTCCAAATCCTAGCATACCTATTTTAATTTTTTTCATAAATCTACACTCCTCCATTACTTTTCTTATATCTTTATAAACCCTTTGGGTCTAGCTCATTATGTCCAACAATTTGCGCACTTTTAACTCCATGAATACTACCTATCTTTTCAATAAACCCTTGTATATCAATGTTTAGTGACTTTGTATCCATCGTCAAAGTGACAATCGCCATTCCTTGTAACGGTAATGTTTGATTAATCGTCAAAATATTTCCGTGATAACTGGCTACTAAACCCAATACCTTTGATAGTATACCAAACTCATGAAATAAATCTAATACTACCGTTACAATACGTTCGCGAGATGCCTCATGAAATGGCATTATACCATCTTTATATTTATAATATACGCTACGACTAATACCAACAGTTTCAACTGCTTCAGTAACTGTAGCAACTTTACCTTTTCTTAGTAGTTCCTTTGCCTTAACCGTTTTAATTACAACCTCTGGTAAGATGTCTTCTTGCACAAGGTAATACTTATTTTGCTTTACCATATTCTATTCACCTTCTCTGTCCACGTCCCAAAAACAAACGTCTATGCATGATAGACATTATAGCATGCCAAATAAAAAGGTCAACAAAAATTTGACTAAGCAACTCATAAATTATACATTGAAAATAACAGTTAAATAAAGTATAAGATATAACCCGTTTATATTTCACTATTAAAACTGGTTATATAATAAGGAGCTAACTACTATGATAATTGGTGCACACGTAACATTCGCTAAAGGATTTCATCACGCTATTAAAGAAGCGGTTCTTATGAATGCTACAGCTTGTCAGTTTTTTACTAGAAGTCCTCGCGGAGGTAAAGCTAAAGAATTATTACAAGAAGACATCGAAAAAGGTCAACAATTAGCTTTAGAGAATGGTATTAAATCTTTAGTTGTACATACACCTTACATTATTAATTTAGCTTCACCAAACGATGATACTTATATGGCCGCCAAAGAAATATTAAAATTAGATATTGATCGCTCAGAAAAACTTGGTGTATCATACGTAGTTGTTCACTCAGGGTCACATGCTGGAAGTGGTGTTGATAACGGCATTAAACGAACCGCACAAGCGTTAAATGAGATATTAACTGGTGAAGAAAAGCCTATGATTTTACTAGAAATGATGGCTGGTCAAGGGTCAGAAATAGGTACAACAATAGATCAAATTCAAGAAATCTTTAGTTTATTAGATCATCCAGATCAGGTTGGTGTTTGTGGTGATACATGCCATATGTATAGTGCTGGCTTCGACTTCAAAAATAATTTGCCAGCTATACTCGATTTATTTGATGAAAAGATAGGACTTGATAAACTGAAAGTCTTCCATTTAAATGATAGTAAATTCCCTTTAGGAGGCCATCGTGACAGACACGCTGATATAGGTTATGGAACATTAGGCGGAGAGTTTTTTCGAGATTTCATTAGAAATGAACGCCTACAGGATGTCACCTTTATCTTAGAGACTCCTACAGGCGTATATAAAGAAGAAATTGCTTATTTACGTGATAACGGTCCATTACCTGAACAAGTAAAATAAAGCGATTATTGTTCAGGTGTAGTAATTACGCTGGATAAAATATTAGTTAGTTCCTTGTATTTGAATAGGCGGGAAAATGTTAGGTGGATTAACCATAGAATTACCACTATTCTCATTCCCTGCTGGAACGCCTTGACCATTGTAATAGAATTGCGGAACATTACCAATATATAATGCATAAGCGATTGGAATTTTGGTTGTTATTTGGACAGGCTTCGTATCAAACGGTATTATTACTAGCGCATATGCATTTACTTCGACATAAACTACATGTAATGTCTGGTTGATACCTGCTTCCTCAAAGCTCCAATCGATATTAGTATAGGCTGATCCTTGCGGTACTATTGTAATTGGTATTGTTGGTCCGTATTGCGACAAAATAGCAGAATCAAAAACCATCCCTAATGGTATACGTATTATTTCTTTTTCTATAGCTTTTAGTGTGTTTTGTACACGAATAGTTGTCTGCGCAGCAATTCTAGTTACTTCCGAAAAGTTCAATTGTGCGTAGGATACTCTACCCTGTGAATCCAGCTTAACATCTAATAATTTATTGTAATCAGTTTCTTCAGCAATTCTTTTGCTAACTGCATCATTTATTGCTTCTGTAACAATTTTTTTGGTTCTAGTTTCTGCTATTTTAGTTAAATTAGGTCGAAGCTTCGTCTCAACAAAATAAAACGAATAAAGCCCTGCATATATCGAAACTGCTATCATCAAAAATAGTATAAATGTTCGTCTTTTCGTTGCGCTACGAAAAAAGGGCATTTCCCAACACCTCACTTACACAAAGTCTATGCATGAAAGTTGAAAAACTACCCTAGCTCGTTTTATAAAATTACTTATTTTATTATTTTATTTTTGCAAATTTGCGTTTTCCTACCTGAATAATCATATCAGATTTAGGAGTCACCATCATATTAACATCATCGATCTTTTCTTCATTAATCTTTACTGCACCTTGAGTAACCATTCTTTTCCCTTCGCCACTAGATCCTACCAACCCTAACTCATGTATTAGTTTGGCTATCCAAACGCGTCCCTCACCATCTAATATTTCCGCAGATAATTCTTTCACTTCAATATCTGATGGTAGTTGATTATTTTGAAAAACGCTTTTAAAGTGATCTTGTGCCTCTATTGCCGTCTGTGTATTATAGTACTTTTCTACTAAGTTAAACGCGAGTTTCATTTTAGCATCACGCGGATGTATGTTTCCATTGTCTAGACCTTGCTTTAACTCTGCTAGTTCATCAATGCTTACATCTGTAACTAATTCGAAATATTTCAACATCAACTCATCTGCTATAGACATTGCCTTCCCATATATATCCTTTGGATCTTCATCTATACCTATATAGTTGCCTAAACTCTTACTCATTTTTTTAACACCATCAAGACCTTCGAGTAACGGAGTCATAATTGCAATTTGTGGTTGTTGACCAAATTCCTTCTGTAATGTTCTGCCCATTAATAGATTAAACTTCTGATCTGTTCCTCCAAGCTCAATATCAGACTCTAATGCGACTGAATCATATCCCTGCATTAACGGATAGAAGAACTCATGTACACTAATTGGCAACTGAGAACTATATCGTTTATGAAAATCTTCGCGTTCTAGCATTCTTGCAACTGTAATTTGACCAGCAAGCCTAATTATTTCTTCAAAGTTCAATGGCGCTAGCCAAGAGCTGTTAAAGCTTAAATTGATTTTTTCTTTATCAATAATTTTTTCTACTTGTTGTAGATATGTTTCTGCGTTATATGTAACTTGCTCTGTCGTTAATTGCTTCCTAGCTTCAGACCGCCCAGTTGGGTCCCCTATCCTTCCAGTAAAATCTCCAATTACTAACTGTACTTGATGGCCCAATTCTTGAAATGTTTTTAGCTTTTGTAAAACAACCGTATGACCCAAGTGGATATCTGGAGCAGTTGGATCTATACCTAATTTCACTTTTAACGGCGTTTTAGTAATAATAGATTTTAATAACTTCTGTTCTAGTTCTACTTCTGGTACAATTTCTACAACGCCTCGCTTAATATGCAGAAGCTGACGTTCTAACTCTTTTAATACATCTAAATCTAATTCCTGTTTATTATATTCTTCAACTAATTTCTCAACCATTTGTTTTGCTCGCCTCCGTAATAATATATACTATAATAGACAACGTTCATGTAATTTTGTTCACCATTGCAAATTATGTTATAATGAAATATGATTTTTTGCAAGCTAACGTATTACTATGCGGGTTATATAGAGAGGAGTACCAATTCATGACTGAAGGTAAGTCATCTAAAGCTAATTCGAAACGCAATAAAAACTTAAAACACTTTAGCAGAATCTTTTGGACTAGTTTAAAAATATTCCTAATAATAGTAGTTTCTGTTGGTTTTTTTGTTGGTGGTGCTGTGACAGGTTTTGTAGCATCTAAGGTAAATGGAATGCCGACTCCAACACAAGAAGAAATACGTATTAAAGTCAATGAAGGATGGCAAGTTGGTTTTGCTTATTTCGATGACAGTACACAAATAGGTCAATTACGTGCCGAAGAAAACCGTCGAATTGTATCGTTAGATGAGATGTCTCCGTATTTAATTGATGCATTTATTGCAACAGAAGACCGTGACTTTTTTAATCATCCAGGTGTAAATATAAAGGCTGCTTTTAGAGCTGTGATCCAAAACGTGCAAGCAGGAGATATCGTCAGCGGCTTTAGTACTATTACTCAACAGCTTGCCAGAAATACCTTTTTAACTAATGCACAATCCCTAGAACGTAAAGTTCGTGAAGTTTTTTTAGCATTACGTATGGAACGCGCTTTAACTAAGGAAGAAGTACTAACAGCTTATCTTAATAAAATTTACTTTGGTAAAGATGCAAATGGTTCTAATATCTATGGTGTGGAAGCTGCTGCAAAGGCATACTTTGGTATTGAATCTAAAGACTTGAATTTAGCACAAGCATCTATTATTGCAGGATTACCGCAAAATCCAATAGGATATTCTTTATATAATCATCTCAATGCAGCTGTAAGTAGACAGCAACGTGTACTTAACTATATGTTAATCAATAAATTCATCACTCAAGCTGAATTTGAGGAAGCTATGACGTATGATATAGAAGCAAATCTTGTCCGTCCACAATTGCGTGCTTACTCTAAATATCCATTCTTAATGATGGATATTGAAGATCGAGCGGCACAGTCATTAGTAGATATAGGTCTTTATGATAATAAAAATGATGCGCATTACGCAGTTTTAAGTAGTGGCGTTAATGTTTATACGACAATCCAACCCGAATTACAGCAAATAGTAGATTCCGTTATAAGTAACCCAGATAATTTTATGAAAAATATTAATTATAAACATCCTCTAACAGGTGTTATGCTCGAAGATGCGATGCAAGAGGTTGGGGTTACGATGGTAGACCCAGATACTGGTGCAATATGGGCTCTTGGCGGCGGTAGAGATTTTAATCGTAGTCAAACAAATCATACCCGTGTTCCAAGACAAACTGGATCATCAATGAAGACAATTGCAGTATACGCACCTGCAATAGAAAAGAAAATTCTAATGCCAGGCACTATCATTGATGATGTTCCGTTTGTTCGACCTGACCCTTCTGCTAAATCTGGCGTATATTTTCCGCAAAACTGGGATCGTAAATTCCATGGGTTATTAACCGCCAGAGAAGCTCTAAAGCATTCTTGGAATATACCTGCATTAAAAGTTTTCGAACAGCTTTCCCCACAAGTAGGCATGAATTATGTCGAGCAAATGGGAGTTACTACACTTACAAGTGGTGACAAGCGACAATTAGCTTCTGCTATAGGTGGTCTAGAACAAGGTATAAGCGTTGAGGAAATGATTGGTGCTTATGCTACCTTTGCAAATAAGGGTGTATTTAACGACCCGTATTTAATCAAAAAAATAACTGATGCAGATGGCAATATTTTATATGAACATACGCTTGATCCTAAACCAATCTTTACAGAAGAAACGAGCTACATCGTAAGTGATATGTTGCGTACAGTAGTACGTAATGGCACAGGTGGTCGTGTCGGTGCACAGTTCGGAAGTCGTGATATTATTGGTAAAACAGGTACAACTAACGAGACAAAGGATTCGTGGTTTCTAGGTTATACTCCGGATGTTGCTTTAGGTGTATTTATTGGTTTTGATATTCCTTATCCTATGCCAAATAGTGAAGGGTCACGTTCAACAACTATTTTTAATCTTATTATGCAAGAGTCCTTCAATAAATTTCCAGAGCGCTTTCCTAAAGATAGCAAATTTGTTCAACCAGCAAATATTGTTAAATCCCAAGTATCAAGCAAATCCGGGAAACTTGCTACCGAAGTTGCTCAAGAAGCCGGATGGGTAGTAACTGATATTTTCGTAAAAGGTACAGAGCCGATGGAATACTGCGATGTAGTAGTAAAAGCAGATTATGTTGAAGTCGAAGGTAAAAAGTACCTGCCGAGTCCTTATACACCTATAGAAAACATTAAATCTGGGTACTTCATTAAGCGCCCCGTACCATACGAATTACCTGATGAAAATCAAGCTTATCGACCATTAGATGCAGATTTAGAATTGCCAACTGAGATAGATCCAATGCACACTCCTGAATCAATGGCACCGCCTAAATTAACAGGCTTACGAATCACTGATCATTCATTATCATCTGTTACATTACGATGGTCTCCTAGCACAATGACTAATCTAAGTGGTTATATATTGGAGCGTAGTGATTCACCAAGTGGTGTTTTTACAGCAGCTCATGACGGAGTTTTAGTTAATAGTGATTTTACTGATTATGCTGTCTCTAATGCTATGACTTACTATTATCGCGTTAAGGCTATAGATGATCAAGAACGCACTTCTGATCCAAGTAATGTAGTAAGTATTCGCCCTGGCGTAAACCCGCCTAAAGTACCAACTAATCCTGAAATATCCGAATCACTTATGGGTATTACATTATCATGGGAGTTAAACTTATCTGAAGAGCGTGTATATCGTTATCGAATTTATCGTGCATCTTCTGAATCTGGACCATTTGAATATTTAGGAGCAACACCAGATAACCGTTTCACCGATGTATCGGCTAACTCGTTTTACGATTTCTGGTACTATATTACAGCAGAGAATGATAGTGGTGAATCATCTAAATCTAAAACACTAACATTAGTAACATCTAAACCTATTGAGCAGACACAAGAACCTAATCCTAATAATAGTAATAATGAATCAGACATTCAAGATAATTAGGATAAATCAGACATTCATAGAACTTTAAATACTTATATAATAAAGAATGTAGAACCCAAGGTCCTACATTCTTTATTATATCATCCACTATTTTAACGTCTTACTGTAATAATCGTTACTCCTATCCCGCCTTCATTAGCTGCTCCATATCTGAATGATGCTATTCTTGGGTGATGCTTTACATAGTCTTGTACTCCAGCACGTAACGCTCCTGTTCCCTTTCCATGTATAAGTGAAACTTCATGTAATCCTGACAATATTACTTTATCTATATATTGCTCAATTTCATAAATTGCTTCGTCAATTGTCTTACCTCGTAAATCGAGCTCCATATTGACATTTTCATGCTCTTTCTGAATACGTACGATTTGTTTGCTTTGTATAATTGGCTTCACTTTTACTTTCTCTAAATCTTCTCTTTTTAAAGTTACTTTCATAATACCAATGTTAACTAAATATTCTTTATCTGAGATTTTCTGTATAATATTTCCCTTTTGTCGCAGTGATTTAACCTGCACTTCATCACCAACTTGAAGTGTTACAAGTTTTTTGGGATTAACAAGATTATTAGTGCTATCATCGGTATTGAATTTAAATTCATTTAGACCGTCTAACTGCTTTTTCTTTTCAATTAATATATGATCTTTTAAAGTCTGCTGCTCATTCTGCAATGCTCGCAGCTCTTGTATCATATTCTCAGCTTCTAGCTTTGCATTAGCTATCTCTAGCTTAGCCTGCTGTTCTAATTCACGAATCATCTTATCCTTATAATTTTCAAATTCTGTGTACTGTCTTGTTAGTTCATTACGTTCAATCTCCAATTCATTATAAGTATTCTCAACTCGACGTCGCTCTTGTTCAAGTTCTTTACGTGTTAATTCAAGATTCTCTAATAACGCACTGACATCCTTCTCCTCATTACTCAGAAAACTCTCTGCTATTTGAATATGCCTATCATCAAGCCCTAATCTACGCGCAATTGCAAGTGCATTACTCTTTCCGGGTACACCTATTAGTAATCGATAGGTAGGTCGTAATGATTTAACATCAAATTCAACACTTGCATTTATCATTCTTGGCATATCAAATGCAAAGCTCTTAAGTTCACTATAATGAGTAGTTGCTACCGTCGTAATCTTTTGCTGATGTAAGTCTGTTAAGAGAGCCATTGCAAGAGCCGCTCCCTCTTGTGGGTCTGTTCCTGCACCTAATTCATCTAACAAAACTAAACTTCTAGGTGTGGCAATTTTTAAAATGTTAATTATATTAGTCATATGACCTGAAAATGTTGATAAGCTTTGTTCTATACTCTGCTCATCACCAATATCTGCATACACTCCATCAAACACAGCAAATTGACATTCCTCTTCGGTTGTCGGTTGAACTCCAGAGCTGATAAGCAATGTTAACAATCCAATTGTCTTAAGTGTAACTGTTTTGCCGCCTGTATTAGGACCAGTTATTATAATACTATTGTATTCTTCACCTAATGTAATATTTATCGGAACTACTTCATTTATAGGTATTAAAGGGTGCCTAACCTTGGTAGCTTGTATCCGACCTTGGTTATTTAAACTAGGATATACTCCTCTACTATCTATTGCATATTGAGCCTTAGCAAATATACAATCAAGCTCTCCTAAGTTTTCAACATTAACTAATATATCAGTAGCATTGTTGGCTACTTTCTCAGTTAACCCTCTAAGAATGCGATCAATTTCATTTTTTTCCTTTACTTCCAATTCTCGCTGCTGATTGTTTAATGCAACAACTGCTTGAGGCTCTATAAATAAAGTGGCTCCACTAGCCGATTGATCATGGACTATTCCGCCAAAAATACCGCGATACTCCTGTTTTACCGGTATTACATAACGATCATTACGAGTGGTAATAATTAAGTCCTGCAACATTTTCTGATTATTAGTATTACGTATAATTTCTTCTAGCTTTTGCTTAGCTCTTTGACTGACAATGTGTAATTGTCTACGTATCTGTAATAATATAGTCGATGCAGTATCCTTAATTTGCCCGTTATCATCAATACAGGTTTCTATATCTTGTTCTAAATTAACGTATTCAGTTAAAGGCTCAACATATTTATAAATGGCTGTTTGTTCAGCTATAATATTTTTTGTGTGATTTTTCCAATAGTCATTTATGAAATTTTTAATTAATCGTGTTCCTCTTAATGTTCCACTTACATTTAATAATTCTTCTTCATTTAATACCCCTTGCATTTGTGCTCGTCTGAGTGACGCACGAATATCTCGTACTCCACCAAATGAAATGCTGCCCTTTTTGTTAACAATTTGCTTGGCTTCTTGTGTTTCTTGCTGCAATCGAACAGCAATTTCTAATTGATTAGTTGGAATAACTGCTTCAACTAGCTCTTTACCAATAGATGTTTGCGCCTTGTCGCTTATGATTTGCTTCACCTTTTGGTATTCTAATATTTCTAAATCCTTAGTACGCATAATTTCCCCCTACTTAACACCACGTTGCCAGTGACCCTTAGTTAAATTATCTTGATACTCTTTCGGTAATGATTGATTTTTTTTATATAAATAGGCTTTCGCATATTGCGATAATGTTTTTTCTAACATGGAAACTGGTAAAAAATCGCGACTTACATCAACTATATATCCTTGATGATTGTGTCTCATAAGTTCTTCCAATTCCTTCATTAAATTAGTAATCTGAGCATTATAAATTTCTACTTGTCCATATTCATTTTCTATACATGGCATCATATAGCCTTTTCGATCCTTAAGATATTGAACCTGACTACATAAATTACCTTTAATAGGCGCAGAAAATATATTCTTTGAAGAATTGACAGATATAAGAGAATGTTCGCTAATCATTAATCGATACCTGCTATGAATATATACATATCCGCGATTACTAAACTGTTTAAGCTGGTGCCTATTTAATTCTAACGATAAATTAATTGCTATTGGTTGAAAGCTTTGTAGTACTTCATAGGAAACACTATTAAAAGCATGTAGGCTACTATCAAATATAATATCGGCATTAGGCTCAATTGTTAATATCAATTCGCGTTGACCAATTTGATTAACAACAAACCCCTTGACCCCTGCTGCAAGTGCTAATTTTATAGCATTTACAATAGTATCTACTTCTCGTTCCTTAATCATAGCTGGCATTACTGCAAATACAGTAATATTCCGTTCTTTTTTGTCAATTGATTGCATAACCTCTTTAAGGTCATTCCAGTCACCAGCATAATAAACCATCCCGTAGTATTTAGGTAAATTAGTAATTAACTCAGGTGTATGTATTTTCGCTACTAAAGCTGGCTGAAAGCCAGTAATGTTATCTCTTGAATCATCTTCATTTACTTTATCAGCACAATAGCAGTCTATAATTGGCTTTAGATTATTAGTTCTCAAGGGATCTCTATATAATCTTTTAGCAGTGCATTCCTCAACAGCCAATCTGCGAAGCTCATTAAGTACACTTACAGGAATTATCACAGCTATATCAGTTGCTAAATCAACCTCTATTGCATCTAAATAGAATAGCGTGTTACCTAGCCTACTTAATTGTTTTTGAATAACTTCATGAGTAATAGGATGTCTTTCTGCTTTTTCCACAATATAATCATAGCTGATTTGACCGCAATTATCATCAGCATCACAATATTCCAATGAAACTGGCTGATCGAATTTAGCAATAACTTTAAAAGATATACCGACCTTCTCTGCCTGATCCTTCTCTATTATTTCCCGGGAAAGGTTTATATCAAAACTCTTATAAACAGAGCTGCCCTTAGTAATTACTACTGCATCTGCTTGTCTGGTGTTTAATTTAAGCTTAATTAATTGCCCACCAAATGCTTCGGCAACTATAGTGTCATTTACAACGATTTCATTTACAGAAAATCCGACACCTTCACTACCTTTGCTTTCAATATATATTCCGTCCCCAATCACTAATGGCTTGTCTATACTGACAATTACAGTCTTATTCTTGAAATCATACTTTTCTACACGTCCTATTAATGTTCCCTTGCTATTATGCCTAGATCGACTTATCCATTCTTGACCTAAATTGCCTTTCAAAAAGCCACTCGAAAATTCACGATTAAATGTCTGTGAAACTTTAGTTGTTAAAGACTCTAATTGATTACTAAACTCGCCTTCAACATTTTCGTCTATATTATATATACTATCAATTAACTCGCGATAACTTGTAACCACATTGTATACATAATCACGATTTTTTAAGCGACCTTCAATCTTAAGCGTATTGATTCCTGCAGCGATTGCTTGTCTTATTAAAGGAAGACCAAATAAGTCCTTAGGGCTGATTAGAGTGCCCTCTTCATCTAATAGCTGATATTGCAATCTACAAGGTTGGGCACATTGTCCACGATTACCACTACGTCCCCCAATCATACTACTCATTAAACACTGACCAGAATAACAGAAGCATTGAGCTCCATGAATAAATGCCTCAATTTCTATATCGGGATTAGCAACACAAAGCTTAGATATTTCTTCTAGACTCAGCTCTCTTGCTACAACAACTCTGTTAAAGCCCACTTTTTTCAACTCTTTAATACTATATTGATTACTGGCAGTTAATTGAGTACTAGCATGTAAATGTAATTCCGGAGCATAATCTTTGACTAGTTTTGCCACACCTAAATCTTGCACTATTAGAGCATCAGGAGCTAACCTTGCCAATTGCTCTAAATACTCTAAAAACTGTTTTATCTCATCATCCTTAATCAATGTATTTACCGCTACAAAAAGCTTTCGATTGAAGAAGTGGGCATACTCAATACCCTCCCTCATCTCGTCTATGGTAAAATTTTTGGCACCAGCTCTTGCACTAAAAGCTGGCCCACCGATATATATATCATCTGCGCCAGCATGAACTGCAGTTCGTAAAATATCAATAGATCCAGCCGGAGCTAACAGTTGTATTTTTTGCATGAATAATCTCCCATCTATACGATAAACTTCACAATTAATTGATCTATATACTACTAAATAAACTCAATAATTGTATGGATAGTTAACTTTTAGTAGTGATATAAGTATAATATATTATTAATGGTTTCTATGAATATATTGTACCAGTTCTTGTTTGTTTTTTGTATTAAGAATATCCTTAGCTTCTAGTCCGGCCCTTCTAGATACATAAACCCCAACTTCCTTGTCTATTAATGATTCTCGATCATGTGCATCTGTAAGCGATGATGTTTTTGAATACTTCCAGCAGCTAAATATTCTTCAATTATTTTAAGAATTTTTGATCCTGTACCTATATCTAACTTCTAACTTCTAACTTCTAACTTCTAACTTCTAACTTCTAACTTCTATTATGCACTTATGGTTAATTTATATAATAGATAGAAGCGCATTACTAACTCCTTAGGATAACTAAATCTAAAAAAATAGAGCCCAAAGGCTCAATATTAAAATTACATTAATTCAAAATCGTATGTATTTTATAGATCACTATAAGAAGATTGGTATCAATCCTTGAAATAAGTTTAACTATAGTTCAAGCGGAGTTCATAAGAACAGTTCTGCTGAACTAAATTTTCTGTATCATCATTTCAATTATCTTTTCCCTAGTCAGTCCACATTCAATTAATATATATTGACAAATATAGGATTGTTCAATAATGTTTTGGACTAATTCAAATGGCATTAAAGATGCAATATTAACTAATATAAGCGTTATAATAAACATTTCTATAGAACTTAGGGCGCTTCCAGCAATTCGATTAATTAAATTAATTAGTGGTAATTTTGATAATATATTTAGAGTTCTACCAATAAGCATCAATGCTATTTTTGCGATAAAAAACAAGACTACAAATGCAACAGCATTTGCTGCGATCTCATTAACAGGTATTGCAATTGGTATCGGTAAAGAAAATATTTCATTTAATTCTTTTATTTTAAAAAACGGCTTAATTAAATCAGAAATAATAGGATAAAACATATACGCAATAATAATTGATGAAATCGTACTAATCAAACTAAAAAACTGAATAATAAACCCACGAGAATAACCACGCACAATGCTTATAAATAATAATCCCACTAACAAAATATCAATAATTGACATATATCACCATCCAAGCTTAACTATCCTGTTTCTCAATAATTCGCAATAATTCCTCATATTCTTCTTTAAGTCGAAAATATTCATCAGCTATATTTACTGCAGATAATACTGCAATTTTGCGTGCATCCAGCTTAGGATTTACTTCGCCAAGTTGGGTCATTTTATCATCAACATAACCAGCCACTAAACGCATATGACTTGATGAGGCAGTCCCTTTTAATGTATAATGCTGGCCAAATATTTCGATTGTTATTTTATTTTTTTCGGACATAACTATTCCTCCTAGAATACACTATTCCTATTATTCTAGGTTTATTCCACTAATCCCTGCAATTATAGCAATAAAATTCAGGCTGAAACCACAGCCTGAATTTTATTTTTGATTTCACAAGATTCTCTCTTCATATTATAAACGCAAGCTGTTTCCAATTATTAACTTCTTAACTCAGCCTGCCAATCTTGTTCTAAACCTACTACGATATTATTGATAACTGTTTGAACTTCCTCATCTGTTAATGTCTTATTTGGATCATTGAATGTCAATGAGTATGCTATGCTCTTCTTACCATCTGCTATACCTTTACCTGCATATACATCAAATAACTGCACATCAGTCAATAATTCGTTACTATATTTTGCAATTGATTTTTTTATATCTTGTGCATTAACCTGTTGATTAATAACTATAGCTAAATCACGTTTAATTGTTGGGTATTTTGGTAATCTTTGATATTGAATTTTCAGATCAGTCATTTCAAAAATTGCTTGATAATCTATTTCGAAATAAAATGCCTTTGGTAAATCATACATCTTAACTACCTTAGGATGTAATTGACCGATATAACCAATTTCTTTATTATTCACTATTATACTAGCAGTTTGTCCAGGATGCATTGAAGGCTTTGAAACCGACTTGAATTCTACAAGACTAGGCAAAATTCCAAAATAGTTAAATATACTTTCAGCAATTCCTTTAACATAATAAAAATCTACTGTAATTGGCTTATCAGACCAATTATAACCGTGCGTGTTCCCATATGCTATACCAGCTACCATAATCTTCTCAAGTGGTAATTCTTCAATAGGCAATTGTTTAGGTAAGAACACCTTTCCTAATTCGAACAATTGAATTGATTCATTTTTATGATTATTATTATATGCTGCTAATTCTAGCATAGATGGTAGTAATGTTGTTCGCAAATTTTTTCGTTCTTCTGATAATGGCATTTTCAATGATATCATGTTTTGATATTTATCATCCATTAACTCTAAATCCGAAACTGTTTGCGAATTAATGAAGCTATATGATACAGCCTCATCCCATCCAACTGACAACAGATAATCACGCATACGTCGTCTAGCCTTTTGCTCATCTGTTAACTTACCTTGAGAAGACTGAGCAATCGGCAATGTAGTAGGTATATTATCATATCCATATAAACGTGCTACTTCTTCTGATAAGTCTTCAACTAAATTAATATCCTGGCGCCTAGTTGGTACGCTAATAATAAGTTGTCCCTCAAATTCAATTACTTTAAACTGCAACCGTTTGAACAGTTCAATCATTTGGTCTTTAGTAATATCCGTTCCTAAACGATTATTAATTTGTACTACTGATAATTGTATCTCCTTATCAGCGACAGAATGATTGTTAGAATCTATTATGCCAGATACCATCTCTCCACCAGCTAACTCAACCATCAAGCTAGCAGCACGATTTACTGCATCAATAACTATATTAGGATCTGTTCCCTTCTCAAATCGAATACTTGCCTCTGACCGAAGACCGAATGCTGTAGAAGTTTTCCTAACACTATTAGAGTTGAAATAAGCTGACTCAATAAATATATCTTTAGTTTCACTAGTAACCTCTGATTCAAATCCACCCATAACACCAGCTATAGCAATTGCAGATTGCTTATCTGCAATAACAAGCATCTCTGGCATTAATTGTCTTTCAGCCTCATCTAATGTTTTAATAGTTTCATTATTGTAAGCTCTTCTCACTATGATAGTCTTATCATTAATTTTATTATAATCAAACGCATGTAACGGCTGACCATATTCAAGTAATATAAGATTAGTAATATCAACAATGTTATTAATTGAGCGTATCCCTGCAGCTTGTAATTTATTACGTAGCCACATTGGCGATGGTGAAACAGTAACATTTTTCACTAATCTCCCAGTATATCGCGGACATAAAGAATCATCTTTAACTTCTAAAGAAATTAGCTGTTCAATATTAGATTCAATATTAGATTTAATATCTTTTAACGAATTACTTGGTAATTTAATAGGGCGATCAAACAGTGCTGATAGTTCATAGGCAACTCCACGCATACTTAAACAGTCAGATCTATTTGGTGTAAGATCTAAATCAAGTACTACATCATCCATATTAAAAATTTGTCGGATATCGCAACCAACTTGATGCTCATCAGAGAATACGTATATCCCTTCCTGTAATTCTTTAGGTACAAATTTATTATCCAAACCTAGCTCTTGGGCAGAACATATCATACCTTGCGACTCAATGCCTCTAAGCTTAGATTTTTTTATTTTAAAATCACCTGGTAATACAGCACCAATTTTCGCGACTGGTACTTGTTGTCCAACAGCAACATTAGGTGCACCACAAACAATTTGTAATGGCTCACTTTCACCTACATCTACATTACACACCCTCAATTTATCTGCATCAGGGTGTTTTTCTACCTGTAGTACTTTGCCAATAACGACATTCTTAACGCCTTTATCTAAATATGTTATATAATCTACTTCTATACCAGCATTGGTTAATTTATCTGCAATCTCTTCAGGTGTAATATCCTTAAGATCAATCCATTCATTTAACCATTTATAAGAAACTTTCATTCAATTAACCTCCTAAGCTCTTTTCTGAAATTGATGCAAAAATCTAACATCATTCATATAGAACTGCCTTATATCATCAATCCCATATTTCAACATTGCAATTCTCTCAATACCCATCCCAAAAGCAAACCCACTATATATATTTGGATCATATCCTGACATTTCGAGTACTTTCGGATGAACCATACCTGAACCTAATATTTCTAACCAACCGGTCTGTTTGCAAACACGGCAGCCTGCACCTTCACAGATAATACATGAGACATCAACCTCTGCGCTAGGTTCAGTAAATGGAAAAAAGCTTGGGCGCAAACGTATCTGTTGATTTGAACCAAACATTTGTCTTGCAAATGTTAATAGAGTTCCCTTTAAATCACTCATACGAATGTTTCTGTCAATTACAAGTCCTTCTACTTGCATAAATACATGGGAATGTGTTGCATCGTCATCATCGC
>Ga0265293_10003847_pt1 | contig 27305 bp, 23 predicted proteins | sample Munlanlewell138R_FD_192505 | JGI IMG/M metagenome (GOLD analysis project Ga0265293, IMG submission 192505) | Leachate microbial communities from a municipal landfill in Southern Ontario, Canada - Leachate well 138R | ecosystem: Engineered > Solid waste > Landfill > Unclassified | place: Canada...
AGCACCTCGAACCCCTGTTCGATCAGCCAGGCCGCCGCGGTCGAGGCGCTGAACGGGCCGCATGATTTCATCGCGCAAAACAATGCGGTTTTTCAGCGCCGCCGCGATCTGGTGGTCGAAATGCTGAACGCCGCCCAAGGCATCACCTGCCCGCAGCCCGAGGGGGCGTTTTACGTCTATCCATCCATCGCAGGCTGCATTGGCAAGCAAAGCGCCGGGGGCCGGCTGATCAGCGATGACGAAGCCTTTGCCGAGGCTTTGCTCGATGAAACCGGCGTCGCAGTGGTGTTTGGCGCGGCCTTTGGCCTATCACCCTATTTTCGCGTCAGTTACGCGACATCCGACGATGATCTGCGCGAAGCCTGCAGCCGGATTCAGGCGTTTTGCGCCGGTCTGCACAGCCCGGATTCTGCCGCGTAATGTCCGCATTCCTGCCAGAGATCTATTTCCGGGTGCGCGAGAACGGCGCGCTGGTGTTTCGCGTCGATGCCCAGAACCGGCAGCGCCGGATTGAAATGGAACAGATTGCCACGCTCAATCTTCGCAATGGCGAAATCAAGCCCCATGGCACCCGCGCGCTGAGCGGGGCGGAACTGGCGGCCATCGACGACTGGATGCGCCAGCGCAAGGCCCAACTGGCCGCGCGCGATATCGACGATATCGAACGCACCATCGATCACCTGAACCTGACGACCCATTGGGCACAAAGCCGCGCGGACGATGCGGATCTTGAACGGGTCACCGACAGTCTGCTTTTGGCGATGCATGATCTGCGCAGCGTGCTGGTGCGCAAGAAAAGCGAACGGCTCTTGCGCGACACCAAGCTGGACGGCGCGTGATCACCCCCGCCCCAGCCGCGACCAGAACCGCCAGCCCATCATCGCCCAGGCAAGCGCCAGCCCAAGCGTCAGCCCCAGCCAGACGCCGTAAACACCAAGCCCCAGCGGAAAGCCCAGCAGATAGCTGGCCGGCATCCCGAACGCCCAATAGCTGAGCGCGGCATAAAACATCGGCACGCGCGTATCTTGCACCCCGCGCAGCAATCCCAGCGCGATCACCTGCCCCGCATCCGCCAGTTGAAACAACGCCGCAACCGCCAGCAGCCCGACACCCACGGCGATCACCGCCTCGCGCGCCGGATCACCCGGGTCCAGAAACAGCCCGATCAACACATCCGGAATGGTCAGAAACGCCGCAATCGCCATCAGCACCACGGCGATCGAAACACCGCTCACCGCGATCGCCCCGCGCCGCAGGCCATCGGTATCATTGCGCCCCACCGCCTGCCCCGCGCGGATCGTCGCCACATTCGACAGGCCCACATGCATCAAAAAGGCCGCGCCAGATATCTGCAACCCGATACCATGGGCCGCCAGTTCCACCGTGCCGATCCAGCCCACAAGAATGGCGGCCGCGTTGAACAGCCCCACCTCGGCCAGCGATGTGACCCCGATGGGCCAGCCAAGCACGAAAACACGGCGAAAAGCCTCGCCATCCAGGCGCCAGATCCGCTGCATCAGCGCATGTTGGGGCTCAACCCGCGCGGCATAGACGACCAGCACGACGAAATTGAGCATTTGCACCACGAATGAGGCCAGCGCCGCACCGGTGATCCCCAGTTCGGGCGCGCCGAATGCGCCAAAAATCAGGATATAGTTCAAAAATCCGTTCAAAACCGCCGCCGCTACGGTGGCCCACAGCACGATCTGCGTGCGCTCCAGCGCGGCCAGATAGCTTTTGAGCACCATGACCCCCAGCGCAGGAAACAGGCCAAAAGCCGCGATACGCAGATAATCCCCCGCCAAAGCGGCAATGGCGGGTGTCTGGCCCAATGCCACCAGAATCGATTCGCCCAGCAACATGACCGGCAGCGCCGCCAGCGCGAACAACATCGATAGCCACAAGGCCATGCGCGTGGCGCGGCGCACAGTGGCGTCATCGCCATTTTGCGCGGCGCTGGCCACGATCGGCATCACCGCCCAGCCAAAGCCCGAGCCGAATATAAAGAACAAAAAGAACATGCCCCCAGCCAGCACCACCGCCGCCAGGGCCTGCACATCATACCAGCCCAGCATGACGGTATCGAGCACCTGCACCGCGAATTGCGCCAGATGGCTGCCCACCAGCGGCAATCCCAGCCCTAGCACCGCGCCGACATGCGCCTTATATGATTGCTGTTTGCTCATCCTCTGGCCCCTATGCCAGAATCCCCCCATGGGCAAGCGGCGCCGCTTGGGCCGTTGCCCCTGCCCGTCCATGCGATATGATGCAGCCAAACCATAACCCGGAAAGAGCAGCCCATGCCCGAAGACCTTCTCACAGGTGCCGAACAATCCTATGACGCCGCGTCGATCGAGGTGCTTGAGGGGTTGGAACCCGTGCGCAAGCGCCCCGGCATGTATATCGGCGGCACGGATGAACGCGCGCTGCACCATCTTGTGGCCGAGGTGCTGGATAACTCGATGGACGAAGCCGTGGCGGGCCACGCCAACCGGATCGAGGTGGAACTGCACGAGGATTATTCCATCACCATCCGCGATAACGGCCGCGGGATTCCCGTTGATCCGCATCCGAAATTCCCGGATAAATCCGCGCTTGAGGTGATTTTCTGCACCTTGCACGCGGGGGGTAAATTTTCGGGCAAGGCTTATCAGACGTCGGGGGGCCTGCACGGCGTCGGGGCGAGCGTGGTCAACGCCCTGTCCGATCACATGCGCATCGAGGTGGCGCGCAACCGCGAACTGTTCGTGCAGGAATTTTCGCGCGGCATCCCGCAAGGCCCGCTGCACAAGGCAGGCGCCGCCCCCAACCGGCGCGGCACATCCGTGACCTTTCACCCCGATCCCGAAATCTTTGGCGCGCTGCGGCTTAAACCGGCGCGGCTGTTCAAATCCATCCGCTCTAAGGCCTATCTGTTTTCGGGCGTGGAAATCCGCTGGAAATCGGCCGTTGACGATGGCGAAACCCCGCAAGAGGCGACATTCCATTTCCCCGGCGGGCTGGCGGATTATCTGGCCGAAACGCTGGGCGGCGCGTCTACCTATGCGGATCGCCCCTTTGCCGGCACCGTGGAATTTGCCGAAAAATTCAACGCGCCCGGCAAGGTCGAATGGGCAATCAACTGGACGCCCGCGCGCGACGGTTTCATCCAGTCCTATTGCAACACCGTGCCCACCCCCGAAGGCGGCACCCATGAGGCGGGCTTCTGGGCCGCGATCCTGAAGGGCATCCGCGCTTATGGCGAGTTGGTGAACAACCGCAAGGCGCGCGACATTACCCGCGAAGATCTGAGCGCGGGGGGCAGCGCGCTGGTATCGTGTTTCATCGCCGAACCGGAATTCGTGGGCCAGACCAAAGACCGGCTGGCCACCGCCGAGGCCGCGCGGCTGGTCGAAGGCGCGGTGCGCGATCACTTTGACAACTGGCTGGCGGCGGATACGAAAAGCGCGGGCGCGATTTTGGATTTTCTGGTGCTGCGGGCCGAGGAACGCCTGCGCCGCCGGGCCGAAAAGGAAACCCAGCGCAAGACCGCCACCAAGAAACTGCGTCTGCCGGGCAAGCTGGTGGATTGTTCCGCCACCAACCGCGACGGCACCGAACTTTTCATCGTCGAGGGCGACAGCGCGGGGGGGTCGGCCAAAATGGCGCGCGACCGCAAGACCCAGGCGCTGCTGCCGCTGCGCGGAAAAATCCTGAACGTGCTGGGCGCGGCGTCATCGAAACTGGGCACCAATGCGGAAATTTCCGATCTGTGCCAGGCGCTTGGCGTCAGCATGGGTTCGCGCTTCAACGTGGATGATCTGCGCTATGACAAGATCATCATCATGACCGATGCGGATGTGGACGGGGCGCATATCGCCTCGCTGTTGATGACGTTTTTCTTTACCCAGATGCGCCCGATGATCGATGCCGGACACCTTTACCTTGCCTGCCCGCCGCTGTTCCGGCTGACGCAGGGCGCGCGCACCGTCTATTGCGCGAATGAGGCCGAGCGCGACGAATGGCTGGCCAAAGGGTTGGGCGGCAAGGGAAAAATCGACGTATCGCGGTTCAAGGGGTTGGGCGAAATGGATGCGGCGGATCTAAAGGATACGACCATGAACCCCGCCACCCGCAAACTGGTTCGCGTCACGATCGACGAAGATGAACCCGGCGAAACCGGCGATCTGGTCGAACGGCTGATGGGCAAGAAGCCCGAAATGCGCTTTCAATATATTCAGGAAAACGCGCGTTTCGTCGAAGAGCTGGACGTCTAGCGCAATTTCCGTTTTGCGCCGCGCCGGACCTGTGGCAGCATTTTTCCCGTAACTTGTGCGGGGGCTGCCATGCGTTTTGCCGTGTTTGTCTGTTCTGCTATCCTTCTGGTCACATCGCCCGCGCTGGCCGATCCGCCCGCGCCCGTGCTGGCCGAGCGCGATACATTGGCGGCGCAATGCCGCGATGTGGGCGGGGTGCCGACCTTTGTTCCAGAATTCCTGACCGAGGGGGATTTCAACGCCGATGGCATTGGCGATTATGTCATGAACGTCGCAGGGCTGGAATGCGCGGGCACGGGCGGGTTTTTCTGCGGATCGGCGGGCTGTCCGGTATCGGTCTGGCTATCGGGGCCGAACGGGCATGAGATCGCCTGGGCCAGCTATGCGCAGGCGGTCGATGTCGATGGCACCGCGATCACCGCCTATCTGCACGGGCAGTTTTGCGATCCGCCCCGCGCCGGCATCGATGGTTGTAGCGAAAGGCTGGATTTCACCGCCCGCTGATCAGCCCTGCACCGATTCCAGATAGGCCAGCAGCGCTGCAAGCGGGCGTGGCACCGGGGAAATCGTGCCATCCTCAAGCGTGACAGGAACGGTTTCACCATCCAGGAGCACACCGAATTCGGGCATCACATGGTGGCGCTGCCCCGGTTCGCGCACGCGGGTATAGCCGTCGATTTCACTCAGGATCCGGGTGCGGGGAAAGGCCCCGTCGGGCAGCAAGGCGATCCGGGTCAGATCCGGCACCGCAGCGCCGGCGGCCGGATTGCCGCGCGCATCCGCCCCGTGGCAAGAGGCGCAATTTTGCGCAAACAGGGCCTGCCCCTCGGATGGGGTGGGCATTTCCGTCGCCGCACAGGCCACAAGCGCCCCCATGCCGACAAAAGCCATTGCCGCGTATCGTTTCATATCCCTGCCCCGTTCGTGTTGGTGTCTGGCGCAATCCTGCCCGGTTTTCCGGGCTTTCGCAATCGCGCTAGGCGGTGATGCGCCCATCTTGCAGATGCAATATCCGGTCCATCCGCGCCGCCAGATCAAGGTTATGCGTCACGATCAGCGCGGCCAGCCCCTCGGCGCGCACCAGATCCATCAGGGCTGCAAATACCAGATCGGATGTCGCGGGATCAAGATTGCCGGTGGGCTCATCGGCCAAAAGGATACGCGGCCGGTTCGCCAGCGCCCGGCAAAAGGCCACGCGCTGTTGTTCGCCCCCCGATAGCGCCGCAGGCCGGTGATCGGCGCGCGCGGCAATCCCCACGCTTTCCAGCAGGGCGCGGGCGCGGGTTTCAGCGGCGGCGCGCGATTGCCCCGCCGCCAGTTGCGGCAGCACGATATTTTCCAGCGCCGAAAATTCCGGCAGCAGGTGGTGGAACTGGTAAATGAACCCCACATCGGCGCGGCGGGCCTCGGTCCGGGGGCGATCACCCAGCCGGGTCATATCCTTGCCGCCGATCCGCACCGTGCCCGCATCGGCCGTATCCAAAAGCCCGGCGATATGCAGCAGCGTCGATTTTCCCGCGCCCGAGGGGGCGACCAGCGCCACCACCTCGCCCCGCGCGACCGACAGGGCGGCCCCGCGCAGCACCACCACTTCGCTGGATTTCCCGCGGTTATAGACCTTTTCGATCCCTTCAAGCGCCAACATCGGTTCACTCATAGCGCAAAGCCTCGACCGGGTTCAGCCGCGCGGCGCGGCGCGCGGGCCAAAGCGTGATGCCAAAGCTGAGCGTCAGCGACAGCGCAATCGCGCTGAGCACATCGCCCAGTTGCAGCACTGCCGGCAACCGGTAGATCCCACGCACCGAGGCATCCCAGACATCGCCACCCGCCGCCCCGTTCACAAAGGCCAGAATCTGATCGAAATAAAGCGCAAACAGACAGCCCAGAATCACCCCCAAAAAGGTGCCGATCAGCCCGACCATCGCGCCACACAGGAAAAACACCCGCATGATCGAACCTTCGGTCAGGCCCATGGTGCGCAAAATGCCAATATCGCGCCCCTTGTTTTTCACCAGCATCACCAGCCCCGAAATGATGTTGAGCGAGGCAATCAGCACCAGCACCGACATCAGCACGAACATCACCGTATCCTCGATCTCAAGCGCGCGCAGAAAGCTGCCCGATGCGTCGCGCCAGCTCCAGACCAGCGCGTTTTCCCCGCCCGCGCGCAGCAGATCAGGGTTCAGCCCATCCACCGCTTCGGGATCGGTGACCATCACTTCGATTTCATCGGCCACGCCTTCGCGGTTGAAATAGACCTGCGCTTCGTCAAACGGCAGATAAATGCGGGTGCGGTCGATATCATAACGCCCGGCCGTAAAGATATAGCCCACCTCATAGGCATTGACGCGCGGCGATGTGCCAAAGGCCGTGCGCGCGCCGTCGGGCGAAATCAGCCGCACTGAATCACCTAGCCCCACACCCAATTCGCGCGCAATCCCGGCGCCAAGCGCCAGCCTGCCATCAAAATCCGCCAGATCGCCGCGCGATGTGGCCGGATCGGCCACGCGGGGGATGGTGGCAAGGTCTGCGGGGGCGATCCCGAACACCTCGGCAAAGGCATTACTGCCATTGGCGCTGGCCATGACCTGCCCGCGCACCAGCGGCGCCGCGCGGGTCACGCCGGGCACCTGCGCCAGCCGTGCGGCCATGGCCTCGTAATCGGTGATGCGGCGATCCACCTGGCCGGTTTCGGCGATGTAATTGCTGGAATAGACCGTCACATGCGCATTAGCGCCCAGAATCGTATCAACGAATTCGGCCCGAAACCCGGCGCGCACGGACAATGTGATGATCAGCGCCGCCACCGCCAGCGTGATGCCGATCAGGGAAATCAGCGTCATCGTACTGACGCCCCCTTCGGCGCGGCGCGCCCGCAGATAGCGCCAGGCGATCAGCCATTCAAAGCGGGCAAAGGGGGCGGGCGTTCTGGCCAAATCGGGCTCCGTCATGATGCGGGCAAGGTGGGTGGCGCGGGGCCAAAGGTCAAGCGCAGCCCTTAGCTGCGGCCATAGATCTGGGCGATCCGGGCCACGGCATCATCGGGCGACAGCTCCACGCTTTCGCCGCTGCGCCGCGAGGTGAGTTCCACCGTGCCCGCCGCCAGCCCACGCGGGCCAACGGTGATGCGCCATGGCAGGCCGATCAGATCCATGGTGGCGAATTTGCCGCCCGCGCGTTCATTGCGATCATCATAAAGCGGATCAAGCCCCAGCGCCACAAACCGCGCATAAAGCGCATCACAAGCAGCATCAGCGGCGGCATCGCCCTGTTTGAGGTTCACGATCCCCACATCAAAGGGCGTGACACCTTCGGGCCAGATGATGCCCTTGTCGTCGTGGTTGGCCTCGATGATCGCGCCGACCAGCCGGCTGACACCGATGCCGTGGCTGCCCATATGCACCGGCACGCGGTTGCCATCGGGCTGGACCACCGTGGCGCCCATCGGTTCGGAATATTTGGTGCCGAAATAAAAGATCTGGCCGACCTCGATCCCGCGGGCGCTGCGGCGCTGGCCTTCGGGCAGTTGCGCAAAGATCGCCGGATCATGGGTTTCATCGGTGCGTGCATAAAGCGCGGTAAATTCCTGCATCACCGCATGGCATTGCGCCACGTCATCATAATCGATCTGACGTTCGCCCAGATGAATATCGACGACAGCCGCGTCATAGAACACCTCGGATTCGCCGGTTTCGGCCAGCACCAGAAATTCATGCGTATCATCGCCGCCAATCGGGCCGCTATCGGCCCGCATGGGAATAGCCTGCAGGCCCATCCGCTCAAAACTGCGCAGATAGCTGACCAGATGGCGGTTATAGGCATGCATCGCGCCTTCGCGCGTCAGATCGAATGTATAGCCATCCTTCATCAGGAATTCGCGGCCCCGCATCACGCCGAAACGTGGGCGCATTTCATCGCGAAATTTCCACTGGATATGATAAAGCGTCAGCGGCAGATCCTTGTAGCTGCCCACATGCGCGCGAAACACATCGGTGACCATTTCCTCGTTCGTCGGGCCATAAAGCATGTCGCGCCCATGGCGGTCGGTGATGCGCAGCATTTCTTCGCCGTAATCGTCATAGCGCCCGCTTTCGCGCCACAGATCGGCCGGCTGCAGCGTCGGCATCAGCATGGGAATGTGACCGGCGCGGACCTGTTCTTCGTGCACGATGGCTTCGATCTTTTTCAAAACCTTGAAACCGAGCGGCAGCCATGAATAAATCCCGGCCGCCGATTGCTTGATCATCCCCGCCCGCAACATGTAGCGGTGCGACACGATCTGCGCCTCGGCGGGATTTTCTTTCAGAACCGGCAGGAAATAGCGCGACATACGCATGGCGGCGGGCCTTTTCGCAAGAATGTTTTCGCCGGTTTAGGCGAGCTTGGCGGATCAGACAAGCACCCGCGCGCATCGCCCGCGTTCTATCGCTTGCATGAATCCCTGCCTTGCGCGATGAGTAGAGCAACAAATTGAAGGTTACATGGGCATGCCGGCGCGCAATCAGCTTAAATACTGGGGTATCGCCGCGGCGGGGGTCTTTGCGGTGCTCTATCTGCTGGGCGATGTGATCTTGCCCTTCGTGCTGGGTATGGCGGTGGCCTATCTGCTGGACCCGATCGCCGACCGGCTTGAGGCGCTGGGGCTGGGCCGGGTGCTGGCGACGCTGGTGATCACGCTGGTGGCGGCCATCGGCTTTTTGCTGGCGACGATTCTGATCGTGCCGATGCTGATCCAGCAGGCGCTGGAGCTGCTGCAATCCGCGCCGGCGCTGGCGCGCGATCTCTATGGTTTCCTGATCGGCCGCTTTCCTGACCTTTTGGATGCCGACAGCCAGCTTTCACGCACGATGGCCGGCATTGGCGAAACGATCAGCGCGCGCGGGGGTGAATTGCTTAACGGGGTCATCACCTCGGCGGCGGGGCTGGTCAATATGGTGATCCTTTTGGTGCTGGTGCCGGTCATTACCTTTTATCTGCTGCTCGATTGGGACCGGCTGGTGGCCCAGATCGATGCGCTGTTGCCGCGCGATCATGCCGATATGGTGCGCGGGTTGGCGCGCGATATCGATCATACGCTGGCCTCGTTCATCCGGGGGCAAGGTCTGGTCTGCCTGATCCTCGGCGCGTTCTATGCGATTTCGCTGATGCTGGTGGGGCTGAATTTCGGGCTGGTCGTCGGTGCGGTCGCGGGTTTCCTGACCTTCATCCCCTATGTCGGTGTGATCGTGGGCGGGGCGCTGGCCATCGGGCTGGCGCTGGTGCAATTCTGGGGCGACGGGCTGTGGATCGCGGTGGTCGTCGCGATTTTCGTCTTTGGCCAGTTTGTCGAAGGTAATATCCTGACCCCGAAACTCGTCGGCTCATCGGTGGGGCTGCATCCGGTGTGGCTGCTGTTCGCGCTGGCGGCCTTTGGCACGTTGTTTGGCTTTGTCGGTATGCTGGTTGCGGTGCCGGTGGCGGCTGCCATCGGGGTGATCGCCCGTTTCGGGATCGAGCGTTACCGCGCCAGTCTGCTTTATCTTGGGGTGTCCGAGGGCGGATTTGCCGCGGGCGAGGCCATGTTTACGGCCACGACGGAAAACATCAGTAACGACCCCCCCGCCGCCAAAAGCGACAGCGGAGACTGAGCCATGGCCGAACAGCTTGCCCTGACCCTACCGGTGCGCCCCGCACTGGGCCGCGAGGATTTCTTTGTTTCCGCATCAAACGCGCTGGCGCTGGCAAGTCTTGATGGCTGGCAAAGCTGGCCGCTGGCCAAACTGGTGCTGGTGGGCCCGCCCGGCGCGGGCAAGACCCATCTGGCGCAGGTCTGGGCGCATGAACATGGCGCGGTGATCGTGCAAGCCACCGAACTGGGGGGCGCCGATATCGCCGCGCTGGCCGGGCGCGGTTTCGTGGTGGTGGAAAATGCGCATCTGCTGGCCGAACCGGCGGGCGGACATCCCGCCGCCGAACAGGCGCTGTTTCACCTGCATAACCTGACGCTGGCCGAAGGCGGGCGGCTGCTGATCACCGCCACCACACCGCCCGCGCATTGGGGGCTGAGCCTGCCAGATCTGGCCTCGCGCATGGCGGGCACGACGATTGCGCGGCTTGATCCGCCCGATGATGCGCTGCTGGCGGCGATGTTGTTGAAGCTGTTTGCCGATCGCCAGATTGCCGTGCCGCCGCAACTGATCCCCTATCTGGTCAAACGGATGGAGCGCAGCCATGCCGCCGCCGCAACGTTGGTGGCCGCGTTGGACGAGGCCGCGCTGGCCCGTGGCGGGCCGGTCAGCCTGTCGATGGCGGCGGCGATGCTGGACAATCACGAAAACAGCACTGAATATTAGTCCAATCGTCATATGCCCGTTACATCGGGCCGGGATAGAGCGGACATGAACACGAGCGATTTTCTAAGAACCCGCGTGGGCGCACCGACCGAGCCGCAAGATTTCGATCTTGCCGGCCCGGCGCGCTTTTTCAACCGCGAATTGTCCTGGCTCGCCTTTAACTGGCGCGTGCTGGAAGAGGCCGAAAACCCCCGCGTGCCCTTGCTGGAACGGGTGCGATTCGTGTCAATCTCGGCCGCGAATCTGGATGAATTCTATACCGTCCGCGTCGCCGGTCTGCGCGAATTGGTGAATGAGGGCAATGTCACCCCCGCCGATGACGGGCGCACCCCCGCCGAACAGCTGCAACTGATCAATGAAAGCGCGCGCGCGCTGATCAATAAACAACTGGCAACATGGGACCGCCTGCGCAGCGAAATTCAGGCGCAGGGCATCACCATCTGCACAAGGCGCGATCTTTCGGCCGCGGATTCCGCCCATCTGCATGATATCTTCATGGCCGGTGTGTTTCCGGTTCTGTCGCCGCTTGCGATCGATCCGGCGCATCCGTTTCCGTTCATTCCGAATATGGGGCTGGTGCTGGCCTTGCAATTGCGCCGCCGCCATGACGGGCGCGCGCTGCAGGCCATGCTGCCGATCCCGCAGCAAATCGACCGTTTCGTGCCCCTGCCCGCCCCCGATGGGCAGCACCGTTTCCTGCCGCTCGAAGAACTGCTGCTGATCCACCTTGATAGCCTGTTTCCCGGCTATGAGGCCGCGGGATCGTGCATTTTCCGGGTTCTGCGCGACAGCGATCTTGAGGTCGAGGATGAAGCCGAAGATCTGGTGCGTGAATTCGAAGTGGCGCTGAAACGGCGCCGCCGCGGCGAGGTCGTGCGCCTGACCGTCAGCCACGGCGCGCCGCGCGCCCTGCGCAGCCGCATCGAACAGGAATTGCGCGTCGCCCCCGACGAGGTGATCGAGATGGACGGCATGATAGGCCTGTCCGATCTGCGGCAACTGGTGCTTGATCAGCGGGCCGATCTGCTCTGGCCGTCGTTCACGCCACGTGTGCCCGAACGGGTGCAGGATCACGAAGGCGACATGTTCGCCGCGATCCGCCAAAAGGACATGCTGCTGCACCACCCCTATGAGACCTTTGACATGGTCGTGCGCTTTTTGCATCAGGCCGCCAACGATCCCGATGTGCTGGCGATCAAACAGACCCTTTACCGCACATCGCGCGATAGCCCGATTGTTTCCGCACTTTGCGATGCCGCCGATCAGGGGAAATCGGTCACAGCACTGGTGGAACTGAAAGCGCGCTTTGACGAGGCTGCGAATATCCGCCAGTCCCGGCGGCTGGAACGATCCGGCGCGCATGTGGTTTACGGCTTCATCAACTATAAAACCCATGCGAAAATCAGCACCGTCGTGCGCCGCGAAGGTGACCGGCTGGTGACATATACCCATTTCGGCACCGGTAATTACAACCCGGTGACGGCGCGGATCTATACCGATCTGTCGTTTTTCACCTGCGATGCGGCGCTGGGGCGCGATGCGACCAAGGTGTTCAATTTCCTGTCGGGCTATGCGCCGCCCCAAGAGCTTGAAAATCTGGCCATATCGCCCATCAGCCTGAAACCGCGCCTGCTGGAAAGCATCGCCTATGAGGCCGAGAATGCCCGCGCCGGCAAGCCCGCCGCCATCTGGGCGAAAATGAATGCGCTGGTCGAAGCCGATGTGATCGACGCGCTTTACGCGGCATCAAACGCCGGGGTCAAAATCGACCTTGTGGTGCGCGGGATTTGCGCGCTGCGCCCCGGTGTCAAAGGCCTGAGCGAAAATATTCGCGTCAAATCCATCGTCGGGCGATTTTTGGAACATTCGCGGATCGTATGTTTTGGAAATGGTCATACCCTGCCGTCGAAACATGCGCGGGTGTATATGTCATCGGCCGACTGGATGGATCGCAACCTCAACCGGCGGGTCGAAACGCTGGTGGAAATCACTAATGCCACCGTCAAGGCCCAGATCGTCAGCCAGATCATGGCCGCCAATATGGCCGATCAGGCCCAAAGCTGGGTGCTTGATGCCCATGGCGACTGGAATCGCCCGCGTTTTGACGATGACGCCCGCCCGTTCAATTGCCACCGGTTTTTCATGGAAAACCCGTCGCTTTCTGGCCGGGGGTCGGCCGGGGCGGCAGATGTGCCTGCGCTGACCCATTCGACGGACTGACGAATTCGGCCGGCGCGCATTGACGCCCGGCCCGACAATTGGCAGTGTCGCACTGGAACAGCCAGGAGCCATCCGTGAGCAATATTTCAGCGAACGAGGAATGGGGGCCGTTCGGCCGCCCGCTGTTTCAAGACCAAGATGCCCGCGCGCTATCGCGGGTCGGGGTTGTCGATATCGGGTCGAACTCGGTCCGGATGGTGGTGTTCGACGGCGCCGCGCGTAGCCCTGCCTATTTCTATAACGAAAAAATTCTCTGCGGATTGGGCGCCGGGCTGGCCGAAACCGGCAAATTAAATCCCTTGGGTAAGAAACGTGCTCTTGCAGCCCTCAAACGTTTTCAGTTATTAGCACAAGGTATGGGGATCCCCCCGCTGACAGCAGTCGCCACCGCTGCCATGCGGGAGGCGGAGGACGGTCCTGCGTTTCGGGAGGAGATAGCGCAGGAGACCGGCCTCCGCCTGTGGGTTATCGACGGGCAACAAGAAGCGATGCTTTCGGCCCAGGGCGTTCTGCTTGGCTGGCCCGATGCCGATGGGCTGATCTGCGACATTGGCGGCGCTTCGATGGAATTGGCAGAATTGCGTGAAGGCCGGGTGGGCCGGCGCATATCCGCACCGCTCGGGCCGCTGAAACTGGCCAATATCCCCGGCGGCCAGAAGGGTCTGCGCAGCCACATTGCCACAATCATGCAGGATCTGGTGGCGCAGATGGGCGCAGATTACGACCGGATCTTTCTGGTGGGCGGTTCATGGCGAGCGATTGCGCGCATCGATATGGAACGGCGCAATTATCCGCTGCATGTGCTGCACGAATACCGCATGACCCCCAAGGCCGTCAGCGCCACCGGCAATTTCCTGCGCGAAAACAATCTGTCGGACCTGCGCAGCCGCACCGGCATTTCATCAGAACGGATGGAGCTTGTGCCCGTCGCCTCCGAGGTTTTGCGCCAGTTGGTGCGCGCGTTTCAGCCCAAGGATATCGCGATTTCCAGCTATGGCCTGCGCGAAGGGCTGCTTTACCAGCAAATGCCCAGCACCTTGCGCGCGCGCGATCCGCTGATCGAGGCCTGCCGATTCGCCGAATACAAGGACGCCAGAATCCCCGGTTTCGGCAAGGCGCTGTTCCGGTTCTTGCTGCCGCTGTTGCGCGCCAAGGGCGATGCGCGGCTGCGTCTGGCGCGCGCGGCCTGTCATCTGCATGATGTCAGTTGGCGTGCCCATCCCGATTACCGCGCCGAAGTTTGCTTTGACAACGCCACCCGCGCCAATCTGGGCGGCTTGACCCATCGCGAACGGGTGTTTTTGGGGCTGGCGTTGCTGCACCGCTATACCAACAACCGCCGCGACACGCCCTTTGCCCCGCTGTTCGACCTGCTCGACCCTGCCGAAATCGCCGAGGCCGAGGTGCTGGGCAAGGCCATGCGTTTTGGCGCGATGTTCACCGTCCACGCCCCCGATTCGATCGCGCGGCTGCATCATTACCCGCGCAAAAAGGAACTGGAGCTGATCCTGTCGCCCGACGCACAGGATCTGTTTGGCGAAGTCGCGCAGGCGCGATTCGCCTCGCTCGCCGCGTCGCTGGGGGCCAAGGGCGTAGTTACATCGCGCAGCTAAAGATCAATCTGCGCATCCGGGGCGGGCTCGGACGGCACGATCGGCACTTTGCGCCGGATGATGATATCGCCATTGGGCAGCACTTCGGGGGCGTGATAGGCATTCAGATCGACCAGCCGCCCCTCTAACCCTTCAAGCGTCGGGCCGATTTGATCCATCAATTCGCCCAACAAAAGCTCGGTCCCTTCGCGCAGCAGGTTCAGCCCGCGCGCCACCGCGCTGTCATCTTCGGTGGGGGTATCCTGCGCCTGCGCCGGGCCAAAGGCCAGCAGAGCCACGAAAACATATGTCAGCCGCAATTTCATAGGCCCGATCATAGGCCGACTGCGGCAAAAGTCAGATATCCAGATCGACCGTCACAGGAAAGTGATCCGAGCCCCGCAACAGCGCCTGCCGCAATTCGGGGATGCGATAAAGCAACGGATCGTCGAGCGGGTGCCAGATCCGCCATTCGGCCCCCCGCGCGACCAGATCGGGCGAAAGCATGATATAATCCAACAACACTTCCAGATAGCGATGTTCGTTTTCCAGAAAAAACCGCGCCGTGGTGGGCGGGGGTGTCACGCGCTGATGTATGGCGCGATCGGCATGGGGATCGAACAGCGGGATTTCCCCCCGCGCCGCCGATCCCATCACGATTTCGGGGCCAGAGCGCCCGAACAGTTTTTCAAATTCATCAAGCCCCGGCCCATCGTTGAAATCGCCCAGCACGATCATCGGCTCGCCCGCGGCCAGATGCCCGGCCACCCGTTCGCGCAGCCACAGGCATTGGGCCAGTTGCGTGCGCCGGTTGGCGATAGCCGTGCGCAGCATCGCCTTGTGATCCTGCGCGCCATGCGGCGCTTTGGATTTCACATGCACGCCGATCATGCGGAATTGAAACCCGCTTTCGCGCACCTGCAACGCCACCTCAAGCGGGGGTTTGGAAAAGCGGATTTTTTCGTCATGCCCATCTTGATCCAGATCGATGCGATAGACGCCATCAAAGCGCGGCGCTTCGCGCAGGCCCTTTTTCCCGGTCGGATCGCCCATCGGATCATGGCGCGCGCACAGCGTATCGGGATCGAACAGCAGCGCGATTTCCTGCTGGGTTTCATTGGCAAAACCGATCAGCGCCTTGCGTGCCCGCAGCCCGGCCCATTGCGCAAACCGTTCCAGCGCAAGAATACTGTTGCGCTTTGATCCGGTATCCGGCGCCTCGATGATCATGATCGCATCGGCATCCAGCGCGGTAAAGACGATGCCCAGCGCCTCAAGCTGCTGCGCGCGGGTCACGCCCTGCCGGCCCGAAACCTCATCATCGGCGATCAGATTATCTTCGATATCGAATAAATAGCTGAACCATTCGACATTATAGGTCGCAATGCGCATCAGGCGGGGGCGTTTTCGACACGGCGCAATTTCTGGATTTCCTCCCACGCGTTGTTGATCGCGATCAGCCGGCCTTGGGCGACTTTGATCACCTCATGCGGGACGCCGCGCGCGGCCATCACATCGGGGTGCATTTCACGCACCAAGGCCCGCCATGCGGCGCGAATCCGGTCGGTCGGCGCGTCATGGGCCACCCCCAGCAGATCATAGGGGTCGGGCGCACAATCAGGCACGAAACGCGCGCGAATGGCGCGAAAACAGCGCTGTTCGATCCCGAAAATCTCGGCCACGCGGGCAAGAAAGACATCCTCGGCCGGATGATAGCCGCCATCGGCCAGCGCGATATGAAACAACCCTTCGAGCAGGTCATTCAGCGTGGCGCTGCCCGGCCCGAACATATCGGCGATTTTGGTGGCATAATCCTCGAACCCCGCCACATCGCGGCGTGCCATGTTGAACACGCGGGCGGCATTGGCCTCTTCCTCGGGGGGGATGACAAAGATTTCGCGAAAGGCGGTCACTTCGTTACGGGTGACCTGCCCATCGGCCTTGGCCATCTTGGCCCCCAGCGCGATCACCGCAATCGCAAAGCCCACGCGCCGTTCGGGCGGGGTGCGCAGATGGGCAAAAACGGCAGAAAGCCCTTCACCAGCGGCAAGGGCAGAAAGGGCGTTGGCTATGCGGGTCCAGATCGACATGGGCCGAGTCTAGCGCGCCCGCGCGCGAATGTCAGCCGGGTGTGACACTATAACACTCATAAAATGCCGGGCAACCGAAGCTGCCCGGCCATTGCGTTACGCCTTGCGGTTTTCGCGCACCAGTTTCAGGATATCGCGCGCCGCTTCGGGGATATTGGTGCCCGGGCCGAAGATCGCCTTCACCCCGGCGCTGCGCAGGAATTCGTAATCCTGTTGGGGGATCACCCCGCCGCAGATCACGATGACCTCGCCCGCGCCTTGGGCCGCCAGCGCCTCGATCAGCTTGGGCGCGAGGGTCTTGTGGCCCGCCGCCTGGCTGGAGATGCCGACGATGTGCACGTCATTGTCGATCGCGTCCTGCGCGGCCTCTTCGGGGGTCTGGAACAGCGGGCCCACATCGACATCGAAGCCGATATCGGCGAAGGCGGTGGCGATCACCTTGGCGCCGCGGTCATGGCCGTCCTGGCCCATTTTCACCACCAGCATCCGGGGCCGGCGGCCTTCTTCCTCGGCAAAGGCTTCGACATCGCGCTGGATCGCGGCAAAACCTTCGTCGCCCTCATAGGCCGCGCCGTAAACACCCGCGAGCGTCTTGACCTCCGCCCGGTGCCGTCCGAATGCCTTTTCCATCGCCATCGAGATTTCCCCCACCGATGCACGAGCGCGCGCGGCCTCGACCGCCAGCGCCAGCAGATTGCCCTCGCCGCTGGCTGCCGCCTGTTCCAGCGCGGTCAGCGCCGCATCACAGGCCGCAGCGTCACGCGTGGCCCGTATCCGTTCCAGCCGGGCGATCTGGCTTTGCCGCACCGCGACGTTATCGACATCAAGAATATCGATCGGTTCCTGTTCGGCCAGCCGGTATTTGTTGACGCCGACGATCACCTCATCGCCCCGGTCCACCGCTGCCTGACGGCGCGCGGCCGATTCCTCGATCCGCAGTTTCGGCATCCCGGTGGCGACCGCCTTGGTCATGCCGCCCATTTCCTCGACTTCGCAGATCAGCTTCCACGCTTCGTCAATCATGTCAGCAGTCAGCTTTTCCACGTAATAGCTGCCCGCCAGCGGATCGACGACATTGGTCACGCCGGTTTCTTCTTGCAAGATCAACTGGGTATTGCGCGCGATCCGGGCGGAAAATTCGGTGGGCAGCGCGATCGCCTCATCCAGCGCATTGGTGTGCAGCGATTGCGTGCCGCCAAGCACCGCGCTCATCGCCTCATAGGCGGTGCGGATCACGTTGTTGTAGGGATCTTGTTCCTGCAGGCTGACGCCCGAGGTCTGGCAATGGGTCCGCAGCATCAGCGAGCCGGGCTTCTTCGGGTTGAATTCCTGCATGATCCGGTGCCACAGGAACCGCGCGGCGCGCAGCTTGGCGGCTTCCATGAAGAAATTCATCCCGATGGCGAAGAAGAAGCTCAGCCGCCCGGCGAAGGCATCCACATCCATCCCCCGCGCCAGCGCCGCGCGCACATATTCGCGCCCGTCGGCCAGCGTGAAGGCCAGTTCCTGCACCAGGTTCGCGCCCGCTTCCTGCATGTGATAGCCGGAGATCGAGATACTGTTGAACTTCGGCATCTCTTGCGAGGTGTATTCGATGATATCCGCGATGATCCGCATCGAGGGTTCGGGCGGATAGATATAGGTGTTGCGGACCATGAATTCCTTCAGAATGTCATTCTGAATCGTGCCCGAAAGCACCGCGCGGTCATGCCCCTGCTCTTCCCCGGTCACGATGAAATTCGCCAGAATCGGGATCACCGCGCCGTTCATCGTCATCGAGACCGAGACCTTGTCCAGCGGGATGCCATCGAAGAGGATCTTCATATCCTCCACGCTGTCGATCGCGACGCCGGCCTTGCCGACATCGCCCACCACGCGTTCATGATCGCTGTCATAGCCGCGGTGGGTCGCGAGATCGAACGCCACGGAAACGCCCTGCTGCCCCGCCGCCAGCGCCTTGCGGTAGAAGGCGTTCGATTCCTCGGCGGTGGAGAAGCCCGCATATTGGCGGATCGTCCACGGGCGGCCGGTATACATCGTGGCGCGGGGGCCGCGGGTATAGGGGGCTACGCCGGGCATCGCGCCCATATGCGGCAGCCCTTCGGTATCTTCGGCGGTATAGACGGGCTTGACCGCGATCCCCTCGGGGGTTTGCCAGGTCAGATCGGACAGCGGACGGTCGCGCAATTCCTTGGCGGCCAGCTTTTCCCAGGCGCTCTTGTCATCGGTCATCGGAACGGGCTCCTTCTTTTCCCAAGGGGCGGTCTGTTGCCCCTTCGTTTTTGCTATGCCCTGCCCTATATGTATCGTGATGGCAGGAGTGTGCATGAAACAGGTTTTCTTGGTTGTAATTCTGGCGCTGTTCGGCACGGCGCCATTGGCCGCGCAAGACGAAAGCCTGACGCGCACCCTGGTCGAAAGCGCGTTGCCCGCCGACACGCCCGAGGCGGCGGCAGAGGCTGCGCCGGAATGGGCCCCGATCGAGGCCGGAGATCTGACGCTGGATCAGTTTCTGTGGGTCGCGCGCCCGGTGGTGGTATTTGCCGACAATCCCAATGATCCGTCCTTTATCGAACAGCTTGAACTGTTGTCCGAACGCCCCGAATCGCTTGAAGAGCGTGACATCGTGGTCATCTATGACGCAAGCCCCGCCGATCGCAGCCCGATCCGCACCGCCTTGCGCCCGCGCGGATTTTCCCTTGTGCTGATCGACAAGGATGGCCGGGTCGCGCAGCGTAAACCCTCGCCCTGGTCCATTCGCGAAATCAGCGCCACCATCGACAAAATGCCGATGCGCCAACAGGAATTGCGCGACCGCCGCTAGGCGCGAAAACGCCCCGGCGGCCACACCGGCCGCAGCCGTGACAGGGGCAGGCCCCTGCACAATGCTGGCGGCCCCGTGGATCATTCGAATTCCATGATCACTTCATCCACCGCCAGGCTATCACCGGCGCTGGCGTTGATCTTGGTCACGGTGCCCTTGCGTTCGGCGCGCAGGATGTTTTCCATCTTCATCGCCTCGATGGTGCAGAGCGCCTGCCCCTCTTGCACTTCGTCGCCCTCGGCCACATCGATTTTCACCACCAGCCCTGGCATCGGGCAAAGCAGCAGTTTGGACGTATCCGGCGGCAGCTTTTCGGGCATCAGCGCGGCCAGTTCGGCCTGGCGCGGGGTGCGCACATAGACCTTGAGATCGGCACCGCGCACGCGCAGGCGGAACCCGTTGGGCAATTTGCCAAGCTTCATCACCAGCGGCGCGCCATCGACATCGACCACCGCCAGCGGCTGACCGGGCACCCAATCGGATGCCACGCGCAACGTGCTGCCATCGTCAAAGGTAATCGTCGAACCGGCGGGATCAGCATCGATTTTCACGCGGAAATTTTCATCCTGCAGGCTGACGACCCAATCCGAACCCACCATCCGTTCGTGGTTATCCATCCGCCCGGAAATGCGGGTGCGCCGAATTTCCGCCACGCGATACATGGCCGCAGCGGCCGCCGCGATCCGACGAAGCTGGTCATGCGGCAGGGTCACACCCTCGAACCCTTCGGGCCATTCTTCGGCGATAAACGCGGTGGTAATATCGCCCGATACGAATTTCGGATGGTCCATCACCGCCGACAGGAACGGCAGGTTATGCCCGATCCCCTCGACCTCAAAACTATCAAGCGCGATGCGCATTTCCTCGATCGCGCCGGCGCGGTCGGGCGCCCAAGTGCATAGTTTCGCGATCATCGGGTCGTAATACATGCTGATTTCGCCGCCCTCAAAGACGCCGGTATCATTGCGCACGACGCGGTTCGGTTCCGCCAGCTCTGCAGGCGGGCGATAGCGCGTCAGCCGCCCGATCGAGGGCAGAAAGTTGCGATAGGGATCTTCGGCATAGAGCCGGCTTTCCATCGCCCAGCCGTTCAGTTTCACGTCCGATTGCGCAAGGCCAAGCTTTTCGCCATTCGCCACCCGGATCATCTGTTCCACCAGATCGATGCCGGTGATCAATTCGGTCACGGGATGTTCCACCTGCAAGCGGGTGTTCATTTCAAGGAAATAGAAATTCCGGTTGCCATCGACGATGAATTCCACCGTGCCCGCGCTGGTGTAACCCACCGCCTGCGCCAGTGCGACGGCCTGTTCGCCCATGGCCATGCGCGTGGCTTCGTCCAGAAACGGCGAGGGGGCTTCTTCGATCACCTTTTGGTTGCGCCGCTGGATCGAACATTCGCGCTCGCCCAGATAGATCGCATTGCCGTGCTGATCGGCCAGAACCTGAATTTCGATATGGCGCGGCTGGGTCACGAATTTCTCGATGAAAATCCGGTCATCGCCAAAGCTGTTCGCAGCCTCGTTTTTCGACGACTGAAACCCTTCGCGCGCTTCTTGATCGTTCCAGGCGATCCGCATCCCCTTGCCGCCGCCGCCGGCGCTGGCCTTGATCATCACCGGATAGCCGACTTCGTTGGAAATGCGCACGGCCTCATCCGCATCCTCGATCAGGCCCATATAGCCCGGAACGGTGCTGACGCCGGCCTCTTGCGCCAGTTTTTTCGAGGTGATCTTGTCGCCCATCGCCTCGATCGCGCTGGCAGGCGGCCCGACAAAGGCCACGCCCGCAGCCTCAAGCGCCTCGGCGAACAGTTTGTTTTCGCTCAGAAAGCCATAGCCGGGATGGACGGCTTCGGCGCCGGTCTGGCGGATCGCATCCATCACCTTGTCGATCACGATATAGGATTGGTTGGCAGGCGACGGGCCGATGTGGATGGCTTCGTCAGCCATTTCCACATGCAGCGCATTGCGATCGGCATCCGAATAGATCGCAACCGTTGCGATCCCCATCTTGCGCGCCGTCTTGATCACCCGGCACGCAATTTCGCCGCGGTTCGCGATCAGGATCTTTTTGAACATGTCCCGTCCCTTCCTAGTCTGTCAGGTTCTGTGTCGCAGCGGTGCTGCGGAAATTTCGCACGAAAAAAGGCCGCCGGACAGGATGGTCCGACAGCCTTTCGATGTCTTGTTCACTATGCCTGCGTCAGCGCCGGGGCGCAGGTGCAGGCGCGGCCGATCAGCGGCAGCGGTGGGGGTAGGTCTGGCAATAAAGCAGGTTGCCCGCCGCACCAACAGCAGCACCCGTGGCCACATTGCCGCCCGTGACAGCCGCAGCGCCAGCGCCCGCACCGGCGCCAAAGACGCCCTGTTCAAGCGCAGTATCGCCACAGGCCGCAAGGCCCAGAAGTGCCGCAACGCCAACAATCCAGATTTTCTTTTGCATGAGTAACTGCCTTTTCCTTGATCACTCTCGCGGTAGAAAATGGCGCGAAAGCTCTCAAGATCAAATGAAAATTTTTCCCATAGGCGATTATCGGCGCGTGCTTGCCCATGCGGCAACCAATCCGCCCCCTCCGAACGGTGAGACCTGAGGCCAGATCTCACCGCAGGGGAAGGGTAACGCATGAAACATACAGGGCCACCTGACCCTGCGCATTCCAGCTTGCCGCAACCGCGTGCCATCCCATAGCCGGAAATGACAGCATCCGCGCTATCAGCCATATTTCGCGCAAACCGCGCGGCCATGGGCAAAAGATCGCCGGATGCGTTCATTCAAAGGCCTCGGGAAAGGATGCGCGGGCGCGGGCTTCGTCGATCACCAGCAGCGCCTCATAGCTTTCGGGGTCGAATGCGTCATCGGCCGGCACGACTTCGCGGCCGAAAAGCCAGCTCAGCCGCCCGGCATCGAGATTGCCACGCTCAAACGGCTGATCGCCAAAGGCTTGCCACAATGCGGCCATGAAGCCCGCATCCGCGCGCCTGTCGGCGGGGCGGCGGTCGGCATGACGTTCGCGGCGCACGATCGGCGTCGCCCCTTTGTCATTGGCGCGCCGGATCACGAATTGATAATCCGTGCCCGCCAAACGCCCTGGAAATCCGCGATGTTTCAGCATGTCTGATCCGTGGCTACGCTTGCACCATCACAGCGGGATGTTGTCGTGCTTTTTCCACGGGTTCGAAAGCTGCTTGTTGCGCAGGCTTGCAAAGGCCCGGCAGACGCGCCGACGGGTGGAATGGGGCATGATCACCTCGTCGATAAAGCCTTTTTCGGCGGCGACAAAGGGGTTCGCAAAGCGGTCTTCGTAATCCCTGGTGCGTTGCGCGATTTTGTCGGGGTCGCCCAATTCGCTGCGATAGAGAATTTCCACCGCCCCCTTGGCGCCCATCACCGCGATTTCCGCCGTGGGCCAGGCATAGTTGAAATCACCGCGCAGATGTTTCGATGCCATAACGTCATAGGCGCCGCCATAAGCCTTGCGGGTGATCACGGTTACTTTCGGCACCGTGGCTTCGCCATAAGCAAACAGCAGTTTCGCGCCATGTTTGATCACGCCGCCATATTCCTGCCCCGTGCCCGGCAAAAAGCCCGGCACATCCACAAAGGTCAGGATCGGAATTTCAAACGCATCGCAAAACCGCACGAAACGCGCGGCTTTGCGCGAACTGTCGATATCCAGACAGCCCGCCAGCACCATCGGCTGGTTGGCCACGACGCCCACGGTTGACCCTTCAAGCCGGATGAAACCGGTCAGGATGTTTTTCGCAAAATTTTCCTGAATTTCATAGAAATCGCCCTCATCCGCCACTTTGGTGATCAGCTCTTTCATATCATAGGGCGTGTTGGCATTGGCCGGGATCAGCGTATCAAGGCTGGGCTCAATCCGCGCGGGATCGTCAAAGAAAGGCCGCACCGGCGGTTTCGAGCGGTTGTTTTGCGGCAGCAGGTCGATCAGCCGGCGCACCTCGGTCAGGGCTTCGACATCGTTTTCAAAGGCCCCGTCCGCGACCGATGATTTGCGGGTATGGGTGGATGCACCGCCCAGTTCCTCGGCTGTCACAACTTCGTTCGTGACGGTTTTCACCACATCGGGGCCGGTTACGAACATATAGGATGTGTCTTTGACCATGAAAATGAAATCGGTCATCGCCGGGCTATAGACCGCGCCACCCGCGCAGGGCCCCATGATCACCGAGATCTGCGGCACCACGCCCGAGGCCATGATATTGCGCTGGAACACATCCGCATAACCAGCGAGCGAGGCCACGCCCTCTTGGATGCGCGCGCCGCCGGAATCGTTGAGCCCGATCACCGGCGCGCCGTTTTGCATCGCCATATCCATGATCTTGCAGATTTTCTGCGCATGCGTTTCCGAGAGCGAGCCCCCGAATACGGTGAAATCCTGGCTGAACACATAAACCTGCCGCCCGTTTACCGTGCCCCAGCCGGTGATGACGCCATCGCCGTATGGGCGATCATCGGCCATCCCGAAATCGGTGCAGCGATGCGCGACGAACATGTCGAATTCTTCAAAAGACCCCTCATCGAGCAGCAATTCGATCCGTTCGCGCGCAGTCAGCTTGCCTTTGGCGTGCTGGCTGGCGATCCGTTTTTCGCCACCGCCTTTGCGCGCGACGTCGCGCCGGATTTCAAGCTCTGCAAGGATATCTTTCATCAGGACGACCTCCATTTCGAATTTTGCGCAATGTATGCAACCGGGCAGCGCAGGGAAAGCAGGTTCTGGGATATTTGCAAAGACTTGGCAATGGGCACCGAGTAAAATGAATATCTGCTAATTTACGGGCCGAAACCGGGCGCCGCGACGAAAAGCCATAATTTCAATAGACAGAAACCATACCCCCCGTTACCCATTTGTCATGAAACCTGAAATACATGCCCGATTCATGGATCGCAGAAGCCCGCCGAATATCCTGACGCTGGTTCTGCTGGCGGCGCTCGGGGCGCTGTCGATGAATGTATTCATTCCGGCGCTGCCGGAAATGACCAGTGATTTCAACACCGATTACGCCGTGATGCAGCTTTCAGTGTCGGCCTATCTGGCGGTGAATGCGGGGCTGCAGATTCTGGTCGGGCCACTGTCGGACAAATACGGGCGCAGACCGCTGACGCTGATCGGGGTGGCGCTGTTCACGCTGGCCACGCTGGGCTGCATCTATGCCCCCAATGTCGAGGTGTTTTTGTTTTTCCGCATGGTTCAGGCGGTGGTGGCCTTTGCCATCGTGCTGTCGCGCGCGATCGTGCGCGATATCTATCCCGCCGACCGCGCTGCCGCGATGCTGGGTTATGTGGCCATGGGCATGTCGCTGGTGCCGATGGTTTCGCCGCTGATCGGGGGGATTTTGACGAATCTCTATGACTGGACATCCACTTTCTGGCTGATGTTCGGCATGGGTATTTTCACGCTGGTGCTGGTCTGGTTCGATCAGGGCGAAACCAATCTGCCCCGTCCGGTCACGCTGGCCGCGCAATTCCGGCAATATCCGCTGCTGCTGCGCTCGGGGCGGTTTTGGGGCTATGCGCTGGCCATCGCGCTGTCGATCGGCGCGTTCTACATCTTTCTGGGCGGCGCGCCGTTCATCAGCGACGAAATATTCAACCTGTCGCCCGCGGTCATGGGAATGTGGTTCGGAATGCCGGCGGTGGGATATCTGATCGGGAATTTCATATCCGGGCTTTATGCAGCGCGGCTGGGGATCAACCGCATGGTGCTTTATGGCACCTATATCGCCTGTCTGGGGGTGGCACTGATCCTTGGGCTGGCGCTGATGGGCATTGCGACGCCGGCCACGTTTTTCGCCACAACCGGCTTTGTCGGCATCGCCAATGGCATGGTGATCCCCTCGGCCACGGCGGGGGCGCTGTCGGTGCGCCCCGACCTTGCGGGCACGGCGGCGGGGCTGTCGGGGGCGCTGCAAATCGGGGGCGGTGCCGCGCTTGCGGCCATGGGCGGCGCATTGGTATCGCCCGCACTGGGGCTTTATACGATTTTGGGGCTGATGCTGGCCATTTCCATCGCCAGCACCATCGCCATTCTGCTGGTGATGCGCAGCGAACGCTATTAGATTGCAACCCATAGTTTGCAAGCGATACAAGGGTGAAACGCAAACTTGCAAAGGCACCCGGGAATGGCTCAGCAAAAACTTTACGCGGGGGCAAAGCTGCGCGAAACCCGCGCCCGGCTTGGGCTGACCCAGAAACGCTTTGCCGAAAAGCTCGGGATTTCGCTGCCCTATCTTAACCAGATGGAAAACAACAACCGGCCGGTATCAACCGGGGTGTTGCTGGCACTGGCGCAGGAATTCGGCTTTGACGTGACCGAACTATCGACCGGCGATGCCGAACGCATGGTCAGCGATATGCGCGAGGCATTGGCCGATCCGGTCTTTGCCGAAACCGCGCCGCCGCTGGCCGATCTGCGGCTGGCGGCGTCAAATGCACCGATGCTGATGCGCGCCTTTCTGGCGCTGCACCGCGCCTATCGCCAGAACAGCGAAAGGCTCGCCTCGCTCGACGAAGCATTGGGCCATGATGGCGCATCGCACAAACCATCGCCCTGGGAAGAGGTGCGCGATTTCTTTCACTATTGCGACAATTACCTTGATGCGGTCGATCACGCCGCCGAACATTTCGCAAGCCCGCATGGCCAGCCGCGCGATGTGATGGCAGCGGCGCAAAACACGCTCGACCGGTTGGGAATTACCAGCGTTTTTGGCACCTCCGACGCCCTTCGCCACTATGACGGCGCCACACAGCGGCTGACCGTATCGTCGCGCGCAGCCCTGCCCACCCAGCGGTTTCAGATCCTGCATCAGGTGGCGCTGTTGACACAAAACGAACTGTTCGAGGCCACGCTGGATCTGGCACGCTTTCAAACCCCCGAGGCCCGCGCCATCGCGAAAATCGGGCTGGCCAATTACTTTGCGGGGGCGGCGCTGATGCCATATCGCGCTTTTCTGGCGGCGGCACAGGATACGCGCCATGATCTGGAAATGCTGGCCGATCGCTTTGGCGCCTCGATCGAACAGGTCGCGCACCGGCTTTCAACCATGCAACGGCCCGGCGCCAAGGGCATCCCGTTTTTCTTTGTCCGCGTCGATCAGGCGGGCACGATCACCAAACGCCATTCCGCCACCCGGCTGCAATTTGCCCGCTATGGCGGGGCCTGCCCGCTCTGGAGCGTGCACCGCGCGTTCGAGGCCCCGGGCCGATTCCTGCGCCAACTGGCCGAAACCCCCGACGGCGCACGCTATCTGTGCCTTGCGCGCGATGTATCGAAACCCGGCGGATCGTTTCACGCGCCCACCCGCCGCTTTGCCATCTGCCTGGGCTGCGAAGTGCAGCACGCCCCGGCGCTGACCTATGCCGACGGGCTGGATCTGGGCCGCGCCCAAAGCTATGAGCCGATCGGCATTTCCTGCCGCATCTGCGAACGCCCCGATTGCCACCAACGCGCCGTGCCGCCGCTGGAACGCCGGCTGGCCGTCGATCCCGATACGCGCGGCACGCTGCCCTATCAAATCATCTGAGGCGCTTGCATAAACGGGCCAAGCCGCACATGCTGATCTTGCACAACCGAAAGGGCCAAAATGGAAATGACCGGAAGCCGCCTTATTGCGGCGGATCGCGCGACGATTTGGGCGCATCTTAACGATGCGGAAACGCTGAAAGCCTGTGTCCCGGGCTGTCAGGAAATGACGGGCACGCCCGAAGATGGCTTTGAGGCCGTCGTCAAACAAAAGGTCGGGCCGGTGCAGGCAACCTTCAAGGGCAAGGTCACGCTCAGCGATGTGGTCGAGGGCGAAAGCTATCGCATCACCGGCGAAGGCACGGGCGGCGTGGCCGGTTTTGCCAAAGGCGGCGCGCATGTCGTGCTCAGCCCCGCGGATGAGGGCACATTGCTTACCTATGAGGTCGAAGCCAAGGTCGGCGGCAAGATCGCACAGCTTGGATCGCGGCTGATCAGCGGCTTT
>Ga0265293_10003849_pt1 | contig 27297 bp, 26 predicted proteins | sample Munlanlewell138R_FD_192505 | JGI IMG/M metagenome (GOLD analysis project Ga0265293, IMG submission 192505) | Leachate microbial communities from a municipal landfill in Southern Ontario, Canada - Leachate well 138R | ecosystem: Engineered > Solid waste > Landfill > Unclassified | place: Canada...
GTGAGCTCTTTTATAAAGGTGAAGGTATCGTTTCCAAGGGTTTGTTTTTGGATACTATAGTGATGATCTCCCATAGAGGCAATCTGTGGCAAGTGGGTAATGCAAATGACCTGGTGATTAGCAGATATCTCCCTTAGACTTTTACCGACCACTCCGGCGGCGATACCACTAATACCTGTATCAATTTCATCAAATATCATTGTAGGGATATTGTCAAAGCTGTTGATAATTTTTTTAAAGGCTAACATAATCCTGGACATTTCTCCACCTGAAGCGATTTTTGATAAAGGCTTTAACGGTTCTCCTTTATTGGTTGAGATTAAGAATTCGATTCGGTCAATACCATTTTCAGAAAAGGTAATTTTCTCTTCTTTTTCAGGCAGTTCTGCAAACTGTACAGAAAAAATGGAGTTGTTAAAATGCAAGCTCTTCAATTCCTTTTCAAGATTTTTTTCTATAAGAACAGAAGATTCCTTTCTTAGAGCCCTAAGTTCTAAGGAATGCTTCAGTAATTCTTTTCGCGATATATCCAAATCCTTCTTTAGGGATTCAATGGTGTACTCGGCATTTTCAAGGGTATCTATTTCTTTCTCAATCTTATCCTTATAAGTTAAAACAGCTTCTATACTTTTACCATATTTTCGTTTTAGACCATCGATGATTTCCAGCCGCAATTGAATGGTGTCTATTTCATCCGTAGAATAGTTTATCCTGTCTTTATATTTCCTGATATCATGGCTGAGGTCCTCAATTTGATACATACAAGTCTCCAAGGTATCATGATACTCCTTTAAAGTAGGATCGTATTCGGAAACAGAGCTTATCAAGCTCAATATTTTATTCAAATGGGAAACAGCAGAGCTGGTGCTTGCATAGGAAAGCTCATAGGATTCGCTTAATGCAGAATAGATCTTTTCACTGTTCACAAGTATATTAAGGGAATGCTGGAGTTCAATATCTTCATCAGGTCTTAAATGGGCAGAGTCAATTTCCGCTAGCTCATATTTCAAAAAATCAAGCTTGCGAGCAGCCTCTTTTTGATTGGCCAGAATGGTTTTTAAATTTCTATCGATAGAAATATACTTTTCGTAGGCGGCCTGGACTTTTATTTTTAGACCTTCTGTTTTTTCCTTTTGAAAAGAATCAACCAATTGAATATGATTTTCAGGGTTAAGAAGAGATTGGTGGTCATATTGCCCATGAATATCCGCCAGTTTCTTACTTATTTTATGAAGCAGAGTGACAGTGATGATTCTATCATTTATTTTGCATATGCTTTTACCCGAGCTATGAATTTCTCTTGTAAGGATAAGACTTTCACCCTCTGTAGCCACTTCCACATCAAGGGAGCTTATATAATCCAAGATAGTTTTATCCTCAACATCGATCATTAACTGAATAACAGCTTTATCACATCTTTTGCGAATAAAGGTTGTATCCGCTCTGCTACCCAGACCTAAATGAATGGCTTCAAAGATAATTGATTTTCCGGCACCTGTTTCACCTGTAATGATGTTTAACCCTTTATGAAAATCAACTTGCAGGGAATCAATCAAAGCAAAATTTTTAATAGAAAGATGAGAAAGCATAATTTACCCTTTTTTATCCTTTCTGATTTTTAAGATCTCGAAATGTTTTTATCAGTTGTTGGATATTTGTGTGATCCTTTAGAGCAATGAAGATGGTGTTATCACCTGCGATGGTGCCTAAAATGCTATCGATATGCAAAGCATCAATCGCTTCACAAGCGGCATTGGCACAACCGGTCAGTGTTTTAATAACGATAAGACCATTGGAAGAATCGACAGACAAAATCGTATCTTTAAAGATATTAATATAGCGGTCCGTTTCATTGGGGTTGCTTATGACATCGGTTGAATATTTGTATTTTCCATCCGGTGTCTGTATTTTTATAAGTTTTAATTCCTTAATATCTCTTGAAATAGTTGCCTGGGTCACATCGAATCCTGCTTCAAGTAAATAGCCTGCTAACTCCTCCTGTGTTTCAATTTCAGTATTTTTAATCAAATCAAGAATTTTAGCGTGTCTCGAATATTTCATAAAAGCCTCCTGAGGTTTATTGGAAATAATATCTTACGCATTTTATATTATGTATATTTATTATAGCATATACAACAGTGAGTGGCTACATTGGAATAGCAAAAAATAATGAACTATGTAACCAATTGGTATAATCTTGTGATATAATATCCCCAGAACCGAGGGAGGGCGTATGAGAATATTAGGTATAGATCCAGGTTTTGCTATTATAGGTTATGGGGTTATCGAAGTCCATGGCAATCATTTTCAGGTCTTAGATTATGGTTCCATCACTACAGACCCTGATATGGACATGTCCTTGCGTCTTGAAAAAATATATCGTGATTTATATACTATCATTGAGCAATATAAACCGGATGAGGTATCCATAGAAGAACTGTATTTTAATAAAAATACTAAAACAGCCATCAAAGTGGCTCAGGCTAGAGGTGTGGCCATAGTAGCCTGTGCTAACAATTCTATTGATGTTTTTGAATATACACCGCTTCAAATAAAACAAGCCGTAGTGGGTTATGGAAGAGCAGAGAAAAACCAGGTGCAGCTTATGGTGAAACAAATCCTTCATTTGAAAGAAATTCCAAAACCTGATGATACAGCGGATGCGCTGGCTGCTTCTATTTGCCATGCCCATTCAAGAACCTATAAATTAAGATTAAAAGAGGTTTAATATGATTTATTATATTCGGGGAAAAGTAGAGGATAGAATAGATAATATTATTGTCATAGAGAATAACGGTATAGGTTATGAGGTCTATATACCTACAAGCTCTATGGATTATATTATGGAAAACAGAGAGGATATCCTCCTTTATATCAACATGATGGTAAGAGAAGATGATATCAGTTTATATGGCTTCATAAGCAAAGAAGACAAAGAATTATTTAATAAGCTTCTCACTGTCAATGGTATTGGAGCCAAGGTTGGTTTAGCTATTATGTCCACCTTTTCTTCTAGCAGCAGCTTAAAAAAAGCCATTATTTTAGAAGATATCGACGAACTGGTCAAAGTACCTGGAATTGGTAAAAAAACGGCTCAAAGGATAATTCTTGAGCTAAAAGATAAAGTAGGCGATATGACAGATATCCTTATCGAAGATACGAACAAAGCAGAAGAAACAGATGGCAATATGAAGCAAGAAGCTATTGAAGCGCTGATAGGGCTTGGCTATTCGAAGATAGAAGCGACATCTGCTATCAGCAAGGCACTGAAATCAAAAGAAATCGATACAGTAGAAGAATTAATTCGCATAGGCCTTTCTCGTAGTACAGGCAAATTTTAAGAGGTAAAACATGGAGAATAAAGAAAGAATAAGTGATTCAAACATGACACCCTATGACACGGACATAGAGGTGGGGCTGAGGCCAAAATATTTAGATGAATATGTGGGGCAAAAGGATACTATTGATAATTTAAAAGTTTTTATCCATGCAGCCAAGATGCGAAATGAATCCTTGGATCATGTATTGCTCTATGGTCCTCCTGGTTTAGGGAAAACGACTTTGGCAGGAATTATTGCCAATGAAATGGGAGTCAAGATAAAAATTACATCAGGACCTGCTATTGAAAGAGCAGGAGATTTAGCTGCGATATTAACTAATCTTGAAGAAAATGATGTTTTGTTTATTGATGAAATTCACCGCTTAAACCGTTCAGTGGAAGAAATACTCTATTCGGCGATGGAGGATTTTATGCTGGATATTATCATTGGGAAAGGGCCTGCAGCAAGGTCTATAAGACTGGATTTATCCAAGTTTACCTTGATTGGGGCAACTACAAGAGCAGGAAATGTTTCTTCACCTCTAAGGGATAGATTTGGTGTTCTAGCCAAATTAGATCTTTACAAGACAGATGAATTAGAAAAGATAATCGTCAGAAATGCTCAGATATTTCACATTGATATAGACAAGGAATCTGCTGGGGAAATTGCACGAAGATCAAGAGGTACGCCACGAATAGCCAACAGACTCTTAAAGAGAGTCAGGGACTTTTGCCAGGTGAAAGGTGATGGAACAATTTGCATGGATACGACCAACAAGGCCCTCGATTCTTTGGGTATCGACAAAATGGGATTGGAAAAATTGGATAGAGAAATATTAGAAGTGATTATACATAAGTTTAACGGTGGTCCTGTGGGGATTGAGACAATTTCAGCTGCAGTAGGGGAAGAAAGAGTAACGATAGAGGATGTTTACGAATCCTATCTTATGCAATCTGGCTTTCTTCACAGAACTCCAAAAGGTAGAATGGTATCCCAAAGGGCCTATGAACATTTGGGTTTAGTTTATGATAAGAAGGAGCAAATGAGTATCGATGAAATATGTAATGATTAAGAGCAAGATCGCTCTATTGATTTGTAGCTTCCTTTGTTTTTCAAGTATATTTCTGTCCTATGGAGAAAGCTTTGAGATTCCTGAAAAGATTAAAGTAGGTCTAAGGTATGGGAATAATGCTGTTGCCAGTGTGCATATGCAATCTGCAAATGGATTCCGCATGGGTTATATGGATAGCGAGGAAAGATTCATAGAGCTTTACGATCTAGGGGCAGAAAAAGACGTCTACATACGAAAAGACAGCTATTATTTACTTATGGATAATTATTATTATGAATATGATTTTGTTAGCCCGCGAGATGACAATAGAAATGATATCATTGGACCGATACATTTACAGGTAGGAGATGGGTATAATACTAAGAATCAAGCTTCATCCTATGCGGAAGATTTAAAACGTTTGGGACTGGATGCCTTTATAGCCTTGGATGTCAACTGGAAAGTATGGATTGGTAAGTATAAAACCTATAGTATGGCTGAGAGGGATTTAAATGAAATCAGGGCCCTCTTGGGTGGTCCCAATATGTCTGTCATATCTTACAACAAGTCCAGAGCTCAGGTTGTCAATAAAGATGGTGAGATATTGTTTATTTATCACCCGGGAAATGCAGATTACTGTTTTGAACCAAAAAATGATGGCTTAACTGTTATAGACAATAAGACATTCAGAGGAGGCTTTATTTTCAAAAATGCACCCAATAATAACATGACAGTCATTAATTATTTGAGCCTAGATGAATATCTCTTTGGCGTTTTACCGAGGGAAATGGCGCCTAATTCTCCGCTGGAAGCTTTAAAAGCTCAAGCTGTGGCAGCCCGAAGTTATACTATAAAAAAGATGAATAACCATGCTTCCGATCATTTTGATTTATGTAATTCTACTCATTGTCAAGTCTATGGTGGGTATTCGGACGAGCAAAGTAGCACCACTCGTAGTGTCATGGAGACCAGTGGGAAAGTACTTCTTTATCTTGGTATTCCTATTGACGCTTTTTACCATAGCAATAGCGGCGGGTACACTGAGAATGCAGAAAATATCTGGGTCAGTGTCGTCCCTTACTTAAAAGGTGTCAAAGATATCTTTTCACCTGAATACTTATGGGAAGCAACCTATACACCGGTTGAACTGGAAACCCTATTGAAAGAAAAGGGGCTTTATAAGGGTAGTATAAAAGACATTTACATTGCAGAGGTTTCGGAGTATCTAAGTGTACAAAGGCTTGTTATTCAAGGAACCATGGGCGATATTGTTCTTGAAAAAGATAACATTAGAAGTGTTTTAGGCTATAATACAATAAAATCTTTAAAGTTTAATGTGATTAAGGGCACAGAGCTCTACGTTGAAAACAATGTTGTAAAAAATGGTATTGATTTGGGAAATATCTATATCTTAAATGGTGACGGTGCTATTGTACGTATGAATAATAGCAGTATCATCTATTCGACTAATGGAAAAACGACTCAGAGCTATGAAAACGTAGCAACCCATGTTTATAAGTTTAGTGGAACAGGATACGGGCATAGCGTGGGAATGAGTCAGGCCGGTGCAAAGAAAATGGCTGAATTAGGATACAATTATAAAGAAATACTCACCCATTATTATACGGATGTTGTCCTGACAGATTGAAGGACACAATCACAACTAGGATAAAGGATGATTGAAAGAACTAAAGGAGAACATGAATTCCATGCATATAAATGACTTTAATTATGAATTGCCCGAAGAGTTGATTGCCCAGGTGCCCGTGGCTAAAAGAGATGAGTCTAGGCTCATGGTGATTGATCGTTCTACAGGAGCCATTGAAAGCAAGACTTTTTTTGATATCGTGGATTACTTGGAGGAAGGCGATTGCCTTGTGATGAACAATTCAAAGGTCATACCTGCCAGAATATACGGTTATAAAGAAGAAACAGGGGCTCAAGTAGAATTTCTTTTAACGAAAAATATTAAAGAAAATCAATGGGAAACCATGGTCAGACCAGGAAAACGTTTAAAGCCCGGTGACAGGGTAACCTTTGGAAAAAATTCAGAATTGAGATGTGAAATATTGGATTACGGTGAAGGGGGTACCCGCATCGTAAACTTTTATTTCCAAGGAAATTTTTACGAGGCCTTGGATAAGGTAGGGCATATGCCCTTACCGCCCTATATTAAGAGGGATAGTGACCAAGCAGATATGAACAGGTATCAAACGGTTTATTCTAAAATAGAAGGCTCCATAGCCGCACCTACGGCAGGTCTTCATTTTACGGAAGAATTGTTGCAAAAGATTCAGTCAAAGGGTGTGAAAATAGCCTATGTAACATTACATGTAGGTATAGGCACTTTCAGACCGGTTAAGGTTGAAAATATATTGGACCACCATATGCACTTCGAAGAATATGAGATACCTCAGGAAACCGTTGATATGATTCATGAAACGAAGGCAAAAGGAAAATGTGTTATTTCAGTTGGAACCACATCGACTCGAACTTTAGAAAGTGCTGCCGATGAGAATGGAAGAATAAAGGCGGAGAGAAGAGCTACGGATATGTTTATTTATCCTGGATATAAGTTTAAGGTCGTTGATAAATTGATTACCAATTTTCATCTACCAAAGTCTACTTTATTAATGCTTGTGTCTGCTTTCTATAAAAGAGAAGAAATGCTGAGGGCTTACGAGTTGGCCGTTAATAACAGGTATCGTTTTTTCAGCTATGGGGACGCCATGTTTATCAAATAACTAGATATTGGAGGAAGAAGGATGCATGCTGTAAGTTTTGAATTAAAAAAGACATGTAAAGAAACGAAAGCTAGAAGAGGGGTTGTGAAGACCCCTCATGGTTATATAGAGACACCTGTATTTATGCCGGTAGGAACGAAGGCTACTGTAAAAGCCATGCGACCGGAAGACTTAAAAACCATGGGGGCAGAAATTATATTGTCCAATACCTACCATCTGTTTTTAAGACCAGGACACCAGCTTATTAAAGAAGCAGGTGGGCTTCACCAATTTATGAATTGGGATAAGCCAATACTTACGGATAGTGGTGGCTTTCAGGTTTTTAGTCTTGGAGATTTAAGAAAAATTAGAGAAGAAGGGGTTACCTTCAGGTCTCATATTGATGGTTCCGAAAAATTCATGTCACCAGAGGTGTCTATGGAGGTTCAAAATGCTTTGGGATCGGATATCATGATGGCTTTTGATGAATGTCCGCCTTATCCTGCGGATAGAGAATATGTGCGCAAATCTTTGGAAATGACAACCAGGTGGGCAAAGAGATGTAAAGAAGCCCATAAGGATATAGAGAAACAATCTCTCTTTGGCATTATGCAGGGAGGTATGTACAAAGATTTGCGCTATGAAAGTGCCATGCAAATAGTAGATTTGGATTTTCCCGGCTATGCCTTAGGTGGTTTGAGTGTAGGAGAGCCTGCGGATATCATGTATGAGGTTTTAGACTATGCAGTGGATTATTTACCCAAAGACAAGCCTCGTTATTTGATGGGAGTCGGTTCGCCGGATTATTTATTAGAGGGTATTGAAAGAGGTGTAGACATGTTTGACTGTGTCTTGCCCACCAGGATAGCAAGAAATGGCACAGCCTTAACATCAAAAGGTAAGGTCGTTATAAAAAATGCCCAATATGAAAAGGATTTTACCCCACTGGATGATGAATGCGATTGTTATACCTGCAAGAATTATTCAAAGGCTTACTTAAGACACCTTTATAAAGCTAATGAAATCATGTCATCTATGCTACTCAGCAACCATAACCTTCATTTTCTCATCAATATGATGAAAGAAGCCAGAAAGGCCATTGATGAGGATCGATTTAAAGCATTCAAAAAAAGCTTTTATGCCAAAATGGAAGGTGATAGGTGAGAAAATGGATAGTTTTAAGAATGATTAACAGTGAGAATGTAGAATTTTGTAAAATTTTGTAGGGTTTTGTATAATTTTCAGTTGTCTGCCCTTAACAAAGAGGCTATAATTAAAACGATATGCTTCCCAATATTTAGTAAAATCCTAAATATTAGGAAGTAGTGAGAAGTAAATCTAAGATGAAAAGGTAAACCTTTCGAAAGGAAGGGACACAAAACTATAGGGCCTGTAAAATGGTAGCCAGTTACCAAACCTAGATTTTTTATTTTTTGGTTTTTTTCAGAGATTTACAATCGCGATTATTAAATTCATGAAGTATAGGGGGATTTTAGTTATGTCGTGGTTTTTAAACAGAAAAATTGGCGCAAAAGTAATAGTCGGATTTGTTCTAGTTGCATTGATAGCTGGAGTAGTTGGGTTAGTTGGAATAGTTAATATTAAAGAGATTAACAATGCAAACACAAGATTATTTGAAGAAAATCTTATACCCATTCAATTGATGGGAGATATGACTCAAGCATTTCAAAGAATGCGAGTCAATATCTATGTATCCTTATTGGCACCAACGGCAGAAGAGAGAGCCGCAGCAATTCAAGCAGTTAACGCAAGAAGAGCTGAGTTTCTTAAAGCCTATGAAGCCTTTGAATCTATACCGATGTCACTTGAGGTACAAAAGGCCTATGATGAATTTGCCCAAGTACGAATAGTCTATGGTGAAAAATTTGATCAATTGATAAGGTTGATCAATGAAGAAAGAATAGCAGAGGCTATTTTTTATGCAAGTGAAGAAGGAGAGTTTGGGAAGATAGCTAGAGAAGAACAAGATAGAATTGTCAATCTAGTTCATGTTAAGACCGAAGAGGCTCAAAGGATAGATGAAAATAATAATGAAATTGTGACAAGAGCAACAATGACAATGATTGCTATCTTATTAGGAGCAGTTCTTATTTCTATTCTTTTAGGAATAACACTCGGCAGAATCATTTCAAAGCCTCTAAAAAGGTTAACATATGCAGCGCAGAAGCTTTCAGTTGGCGACATCGATGTTGAGATTACATCAAAAACTAAGGATGAAGTTGGCATGCTTTCAGTAGCCTTTAGTGAAATGATTGAGAATATTAAAAAGCAATCCTCAATTGTTGAAAAAATAGCAACAGGTAGTTTTGATGTAGATATACCTATAAGAAGTGATAAAGATGTGTTAAATAAGAACATAATGAACATGAATTTGAAAATCAAAAAAATGCGTCAAGATGTAAAGCAGATAATCGAAAATATAGAAGTTGGTAAGTTTAGAATGGAAAATAACTTAAAGGACTTTGAAGGCGGATGGAAAGAAATCGTGTCTGGAATTTACCATATAACTTCATCTTTTGTCTGTTATTTTGATTCTTTACCTATTATTGTCATGACTGTAGATAAGGAATATGGTATAAACTTTATTAACAAAACGGGAGCTGATATGTCTCAAACAGATATCCATTCTGTTTTAGGTATAAAATGTCATGACTACTGGAAAACAGATGACTGCAAAACTGAAAAATGTTATTGTCATAGGGCTATGACAGATAATAGAGTGAGTACTGGTGATAATATTTGCCATGCTGGGAAAGAGCCTCTACATATCTACTGTTCTGGTATTCCTATGACGGATGGACAGGGAAATATTACGGGTGCATTAGAAATAATATTAGATCAAACTGATATTAAGCTAGCTCAAGTTGTAGCAGATAAAAAGACCCGATATCAAGAGATAGAAGTCAATAAGCTCGTAAATAATTTAAATCTTTTAGCCCAAGGAAATCTCAATATAAAAACATCCTTGGCTGATTATGACGGGGATACCGAAGAAATAGCAAAAAACTTTAAGAACATTAATGCGAGCCTGGAAGCAAGCTCTAGCGAAATTAAATCTTATATTGATGAATTATCAAGTATCTTATTCAATATGGCCAATAAAGATTTCACGGATAATATAGAAAGAAAATACTTAGGAGATTTTATTAAGCTTAAAGATTCCATTAACAATATTATAGAATCATTAAATGAAGTGTTTTCAGAATTTAATGATTCAGCAGAGCAGGTAGAGTCTGCAGCTGATCAAGTCGCTTCCTCGAGTCAAACCCTTTCCCAAGGGTCTGCAGAACAAGCCGGGTCTGTAGAGGAAATAAGTGCGAGTATTAACGAAGTAGCTGAGCAAACAAAAGATAATGCAGAGAGCGCATATAAAGCTAATGAGCTATCCGTAAAATCAAAGGAAGATGCCCAAATTGGAAACAAACAAATGAATGAAATGCTTGTTGCCATGAATGAAATTAAGGAGTCTTCCAAAGGTATTTCAAAAATTATTAAAGTTATTGATGAAATAGCTTTCCAAACCAATATATTAGCTCTTAATGCGGCGGTTGAGGCTGCGCGAGCTGGAGAGCATGGAAAAGGCTTTGCTGTTGTGGCAGAAGAAGTGAGGAACCTCGCTGCAAGAAGTGCAAAGGCTGCAAAAGAAACAACAGACTTAATTGATAACTCTATCCACAAGACTGAAGAAGGGTACAAGATGGCTCATGAAACAGCCCAAGCCTTTGAAAAAATTGTAACCGGTGTAACCAATGTAGTAGATATCGTTTCTCAGATTGCTACGGCATCCAGTGAGCAAACCAGTGCCATTGAAGAAGTAAATCAAGGTATCGAGCAGATTTCCCAGGTTACTCAAAGCAATACCGCAACTGCTGAAGAAAGTGCATCAGCAAGTGAGGAGATGGCAGGGCAAGCACAAGTTCTTAAGAACCTTATTCAAGAGTATAAGCTCAAGAACTCTAAGATTAAAAGGCTAACAACAAAAAAGGAAATAAAGCTTTTAGAAAAACAACAGAATAGAAAAGAGAATCTTCAAATAGTCATTGAGGATAATTTTGGAAAGTACTAATAAAGAAAGGGGTGGAAAATTTGTCTCAGTACTTAAGATTCATTCTCGATAATGAATACTACGGAATTGATATTTCAAGTGTGATTGAAATCATTGGCATTCAAAAAATTACAAAACTACCGGAACAACCTGATTATGTTAATGGTGTTATTAATCTAAGAGGGCGCATTATTCCTACAATTGATGTTCGGGCAAGATTTAATAAAGAGAGAATAGAATATGATGAGCGAACATGTATCATTGTTGTAGATGTACTTCAAACCATGGTAGGATTTATAGTAGACCGAGTAGAAGAGGTTATAACAATACAGGATGAATACATTGCAGAACCACCAAAATTTAACCAGGACTTTAAAGGAAGGTATGTAAAAGGTATTGCAAAGATTGGAGATACCATCGTTGTGCTGCTTGAAAGCAGTCTGCTATTATCCAGTGAAGAACTGGAAATGACAAAAAATCTACTAGTTGAATAGGGAAGGCTTATGGTCTAATGAAGAAGAGCATCTTTTTTGAGATGCTCTTTCTATAAGTAAATATACATGACTTATAAAGACTAGAAGGTAGAATGATAGGAGATTTATTGGAGGTTATAGATGATGGATAGTAAAGCAACTTACCAACTTAATTTATCCGAAGATTTACTATTTGAAAGCCATAGTAGTATTATGCTGGTTATTGATCCAGAAGATGGACAGATAGTAAAGGCCAATGAAGCAGCAATACTTTTTTATGGATATTCAAGAGAAAAATTCTTAAGTATGAATATTTATAATATCAATATCCTCAGCAAAGAGCAGATTAAAGAGGAAATGGATCGTGCCCAAAGACAAAAAAGGAACTATTTTGAATTTACTCATCGACTAGCTAATGGTGAAGAGAGAGATGTAGAAGTACATAGTTTTCCTGTTTCAACCGAGAAAAGAACCTTGTTGTTTTCTGTTATTAATGATATCTCAGATAAAATAAGGCAGAAATTGATGTTTGATAGACTATTTTTTGCTTCTCCCTATGCTGTTGCTATTTTGGATAAGGAACAAAAGGTTGTTAATATAAATGAAAATTTTACGAGTCTATTTAAGTATTCTTTAGAAGATGTAGAAGGCAAACCCATTAATATTTTGGCAGCTCCATCAGAGAATAAGACAGATATAGATCGCAATATAGAACTAATGTACAAAGGGAAAGTTATAAAAAAAGAAGGAGTAAGGAAAAGGAAAGATGGTAGCTACATTGAAGTGGAAGTGTTAGGTTACCCTATAATATATAATCAGGGTGTTGTAGGCGTTTATACAATCTATATCGATATAACAAATAGAAAAGCCCATGAAAAACAATTGCTTTTATTTAAAAGTATATTAGAAAATAATTCAGAAGGTGTCGTCATAACTAATTCAGAAGGTCAGATTGAGTGGATTAACAGTGCTTTTACAAAGATTGCTAAATATAGACTAGAAGAGATAAAACAAAAGGGTATAGGCATTATAAAATCCAGTATTCATACAAATGATTTTTATCAAGACATTTGGCTTCAGCTGCAGAGTGAAGGACAATGGAGTGGGGAAATATGGTGGAAAAACAAAGATAAAGCTAATTATTGTGCATGGGTAACTATTAATAGTATTAAAAAACATTCTGAGAATACCACCTATTATGTTCTTATTTTTAAAGATCTTTCGGAGAAAAAAAGGATTGATAGAAGGATAAATGAGTTACAAAAGAATGATTTATTAACGGGTTTCCTTAACAGAGATTATTTCTTAAAAGCAATAAATGAAAATCATATAAAAAAAGGAATGAAAGAATTTTTAATTGTTATAATCAGTGTAGAAGGTTTAGAAGAAATTAATGATAGCCTTGGATATCTTGTAAGGGATAGAGTGTTAATTGAAATATCTAAACGAATCCTTGCATTAACGAATAACGCTGATTTAATAGCAAGATATGATAGTGATAAATTTGCTATTTTATCCAGCAAACTTTCACCAGCAGCTTTAAAAGACTTGGCAATAAATTTAGTGAATAGAATAAAGAAGCCTTTTATTATAGGAGACAGACGTTTATATATTAAAGCAAATATTGGAATAAGTAGATTTCCGGAAAATGGAACAGATGTTGCAACCTTAATTCGTTATGCTGATATAGCTCTTAGTAAAGCTCGGGAACAGTTTGAAGAAAACATTTGTTTTTACTCCATGGAAATGGCTGAAGAGACAGAAAATAAGTTTTACATATCCAATTATTTACCGGGAGCCATGGCTAACAAAGAACTTTCTATACATTTTCAACCTATATACGATATTAAAAAAAGCGTTATTGTAGGTGCAGAGGCTCTACTCCGATGGGAAAGCCCGATTTTAGGAAAAGTGTTACCTGGAAATTTTATACCCATTGCTGAAAAAACAGGGCAGATAGTTGTAATAGGGGAATGGGTTATAAAAGAAGTATGCAAACTTCTTCGTGCATGGAACCGTAAGGGCTATGGGATGATACCTATTTCAATCAATATTTCAGTAAAGCAGTTGGAACAAATGGGATTTTCTAAAATAGTTAAAGCTATACTTTTCGAGTATGATGTTAATCCAGAGAACATTGAGTTAGAAATTACCGAAAGTGTTTCTTCCGGCAATATGAACATCATTATAGAGAATTTGAAAGATTTAAAGAGAAGCGGAATAAAAATATCCATGGACGATTTTGGAACAGGTTTTTCTTCTTTAGGGCAATTGGATTTATTTGGATTAGACAAATTAAAAATAGACAAAATTTTTATAAATGACTTAACAACTGTTTCTAAAAAGCAAAAGCTTGTCAAAACAATAATAGGAATGGCTAATAGTTTGGATTTATTGGTTGTTGCGGAAGGTATAGAAACGGATGAACAGCTTTTCTATTTAAAACAGATAGGTTGTGAATTGGGGCAAGGTTATCTATTCAGTAAGCCATTGCCAGTAAATGAGATGGAAGTTATAATAAAAGGGATTCAAACAAAAAATTAGCAACATCAGTGGAGGGAGCAATTTGAAACAAATTTATATAAAAAACGCATTTATTATAACAATGGATAAAGAATCCAAGGTTTATAAGTCCGGAGGAGTGCTAATTGAAGGGGATAGAATCATAGGTGTAGGTCCTATCGATGAGTCCATGATTAAAGCTGATGCTGAAATTGTTGATGGTAAGGACAAACTCGTGATGCCCGGGCTCATCAATACCCACGTCCATACATCTCAACAATTAGGCAGGGGATTAGGGGATGATGTCAATCTCTTAACATGGCTGCATGATAGGATATGGCCTTATGAAAGCAGTTTAACGGAAGAAGATTCCTATGTTTCCACCTTGCTTTGTAATCTTGAACTGATAAAATCGGGTGTTACAGCCTTCGCTGAGCCCGGTGGACAGTTTGTACACAGCATGGCTAAAGCTGTAACGGAAACAGGTATCCGTGGCATACTTGCCAAATCAGTCATGGATAATGGTGAAGGGTTACCAAGGCTATGGCAAAAAACTACCCAAGAAGAGCTCGATATTCAAGAAGAAACCATTAAGAAAATTCATGATTCTGCTGATGGGCGCATCAAAGGGTGGTTCGGTATTAGGACTATTTTTAATGCTTCCGATGAGCTTATCATTCGAACCAAGGAGCTGGCAGACAAGTATGGGGTAGGTGTGCACATGCATGTTGCTGAAATCAAAGAAGAGGTCGAATTTGCAAAGCAGACAAGAGGGAATACCACCGTCAAGCATTTACATAACCTTGGCGTTTTAGATAAAAATTTTTTAGCAGTGCATACAGTTTGGCTAACGGATGAAGAAGTCGGCATCTTTAAGGATAAAGAAGTGAAAGTTTCTCATAATCCGGCAGCTGCTATGCGTGTCCTGGGGTTTGCTAAAATACCTCTTATGTTGAAAGAAGGTATTTGTGTCACCATAGGAACAGATGGGGCACCATGCAACAACCGTATGAATATAATCGATGAGATGTGGCTTACTTTTCTTATTCATAAAGGTTGGCGCTTAGACCCTACCGTCGTTAAAGCTCAGGATGTTATAAGTATGGTGACACGAAATGGTGCCGAGGCCATACTTGACAAAGAGAACCTTGGTAGCTTAGAAGCAGGTAAAAAAGCAGATTTAATTATCATCAATCCCAATACAGTGGACATGCTTCCATTACATGATATCATCGCTAATGTGGTCACATCCATGCATGCTAGCAATGTTGAAAGCATGATTTGTGATGGTAAATGGATTATGAAAGATCGTCATATCCTTACTGTAGATGAAGAAGCTATTATCCGTGAAGCCAAGGAAAGAGCAAAGGCTATTTATAAAAGGGCAGGTATTGTGCTGCCGGATCGTTTTCCCTTAGCCTAAGTCTTTCATGGCATTCTCAATTTCTACTGCATCTTTTTATCCAAGAGGACGGACATGTTTTTCAAAGTGCTCATCAAGTCATCAAATCTTTCCGGCTTGATGGATTGATCGCCGTCACATAGGGCTTTTTGAGGATCATTGTGCACTTCGATCATAATGCCATCGGCTCCCACAGCCATGGCAGCTTTAGCTAAAGGCTCAACTAACCACCATTTGCCTCCTGCATGACTTGGATCAATAATAATAGGCAGGTGACTATGTTTTTTAATAACAGGCACTGCACTGATATCCAGGGTATTTCGGGTGTATTTCTCAAAGGTTCTTATGCCTCTTTCGCAGAGAATGACATTTTCATTTCCTTTGGCCATGATGTATTCTGCGGACATTAAAAATTCTTCGATTGTTGCTGATAAGCCTCTCTTTAAAAGGATAGGCTTATTTGTTTTCCCAACTTCCTGGAGCAAATTGTAATTTTGCATATTGCGTGCACCAATTTGAATAATATCGACGTTTTCAACAAAGAAATCAATTTTATCGATAGACATTAATTCGGATACAATGGGAAGACCTGTTTTTTTACGGGCTTCTTTCATGATTTCAATACCTTCTTCACCCATACCTTGGAAGCTATAAGGAGAGGTTCTAGGTTTAAATGCACCACCTCGCAAGATATGTGCTCCCGAGGCTTTCACTTTTTCTGAAATGGATAGGTAATCTTCATTGCCTTCAATGGAACAAGGGCCTGCAATAACTGTAAAGGTGTCATGACCGATTTTTTGACCTAAAATGTCAACAACAGTATCAGTCGGATGAAATTTACGATTGGCTTTTTTGTAAGGCTCTTGAATGATAATGAGATTATCAACGATATCTATAGATTGAATGACACTTGGATCGATGGAGGCCGTGTCACCTACAAGTCCAAGAAGATGATAATTTTTACCGATAGACTCATGAATATCAACAGAATATTCCTTTATTAATTTGGTTTTAATTCTTTCAATTTCTTCTTGAGGAATACCCTCTTTAATAACAAGCATCATAATGTTAACCTCCTAAAAATTAAGTATTTGGAATTAAAAAGAGGACTCCCAATGAGTCCTCTCCATTTATCATTTATATTTTAAATATTAATTCATATAAATCGGTAAAATTGTTTTTAACTTTAACTCATCTCGAATAAAATTCTTCAATATTTTTTTCATGTAAAAATAACCGATACTAAAATAAAAGTACCAGTTGTTGCTAAAATAATATTGATGAGTTTGAATCCTATTTTCGATAAGTTGTTTCATTTTGCGTTCCTCTTTTTTAGTTAAAAGATATTTAAATTGATTATCTGAATTATAGACCTATGATTCCGGGTTGTCAAGCTTAAAATAAAGTTGAGTAAATCTATAAATACATGGTATAATCATACACTAGAGATTTAAACGATAGTGGAAGAAAGAAATCCACAAAGGATTTCTTTCCATTTGCACAGCAAATTGGGCGAGCTGATAAGGAGAACATATGAACTGGATTGAATGTGAAATTTCTATAAGCCATGAGGGCATTGAAACAGTGATAGCCTTGTTGATGAATGAAGGCTATGAAAGTTTCGTCATTGAGGACCCCAAGGAATTTAATGCTATGGCATCGAGTGCTTCCAATTGGGATTATGTTGATGAAGATTTAATTGTTGATGAAAATCAGGAGTCGCGCCTTAAATTCTATATTGAAGAAACACAAGAAGGAAAAGAAAAAATTCTTGATTTGAGCAATATTATTCAAAGATTTAAACAAAAGAATAAGGATTTGAATTTAGGATCCTTGCAGTTTCATATTCGCAATGTAAAGGATGAGGACTGGCTCCACAATTGGAAAAAATATTTTAAGCCTATACCTATCACAGAGAAGATTATTATAAAACCCGGATGGGAGAAGTATGAGAAAAAATGCAGTGATGAGATTGTTATAGAAATAGATCCGGGAATGGCTTTTGGAACAGGAACTCACGAGACAACCTCCATGTGCATTGAATTTTTGGAAAAATATATTGAAAAAGACCTGGATACTGTCATGGACGTTGGATGTGGTTCGGGAATACTTTCCATTGTTGCTGAAAAACTAGGAGCTCCCAAGGTGTTGGGTATTGATATCGACCCGGTTGCTGTTGAGGTTGCAAAGGAAAACGTAAGAGATAATGCAAGCCATGAGAGGGTATACATCTTTCAGGGTGATTTGACAAAGGAAAATGATTTCAAGGCAGATATTATCGTAGCGAATATTATAGCAGAGGCTATCATTTATTTATGCAAAGATATAAAAAAGAATTTAACCCATAAGAGGTTACTCATTGTATCCGGTATAATCATTGAAAAAAAAGACGATGTTGTTAAAGCATTAGTCGAAAATAATTTTTCAATCCTAGAAACGAAGATTAAGGGCGAATGGGTGGCTATGGTATGCGAGCTTATAGAGTGAAGGGAGGATAGCCATTGAATAGATTTTTTGTCGAAAAAGATAAAATAATGGAAAATAAAATATTAATAACAGATAAAGAAGATATTAAACACATGAACAATGTGTTGAGACTCAAGCCAAATGACCTTATTGAAGTTTCGGACGGTGAAAAATATGAGTATCTTGCGCAGATTATGAAAGTTTCTAAGGCCAATGTAGAATGCAATATTATAGAAAGTTCTGTGTTTACGAGAGAACCTTTAAGGAAGGTGTATTTGTATCAGGGTATTCCCAAGCAAAGCAAAATGGAGTTTATTATTCAAAAATGTGTTGAATTAGGCATTCATGAAGTGATACCCGTTTTTACAGAAAGAACGGTTATTCAAGATAAAGGCAACTTCCCTAAAAAGATTGAAAGATGGCAAAAAATATCCGAGGAAGCTGCAAAACAAAGTAAACGTGGGATTATTCCAAGGGTAAAGGATGCAATGGACTTTGACAACATGCTCAATAACCTCAATCATGTGGACCTTATCTTGTTTTTGTATGAGAATGAAGAAAAAACAAGTATTAAAGAGGTATTAAGGAGCTGGAAGAAAAATGAGAGAATTGCTTTAATCATTGGACCTGAAGGCGGTTTTTCAGGGGAAGAAGCAGAGAAAATAATAAAATTAGGTGCTCAATCGGCGTCTTTAGGTAAAAGGATTCTCCGAACGGAAACGGCAGGAGCTGTGGCATTGGCAATCACCTTATATGAATTGGAGGGCTAGGCATATTGAAAAAGGTTTTAGTATATACACTTGGTTGCAAGGTCAATCAATATGAATCTCAGGCCATCAAGGAACAATTTAATAACCAAGGCTATGAAATATTAAATGAGAATAGAGATGATTTTGCGGACATATATATTATCAATACCTGTACAGTGACAAATCTTTCAGATCGGAAATCCAGGCAATTGATGAGAAGAGCCAAAAAATGTAACAAGGATAGTATTGTGGTGGTCACAGGTTGCTACGCCCAAACAGGCCTAGAAGAAATAGAAAAGATTGAAGAAGTAGATATTATTGTGGGTATTAACAATAAAAATAATATTGTAAACTTAGTTGAAGGATATAATAACACAAGTAAAACTATTGAAATACAAGATATCAGTCAAATGGCTCACTTTGAAGACATGCATATATCTCATATGGACAACCGAAGCCGTGCTTTTATTAAAATCCAAGAAGGTTGTAACCAATTTTGCAGCTATTGCATTATCCCTTATGCTAGGGGGAATATAAGAAGCAGGCTTTTAAAGGATATAGTTTCAGAAGCAAGTCATATTATTCAAAATGGTTATCATGAAATCGTTTTAACAGGAATAAATGCAGCCTTGTATGGCAGGGATAATCAAGAAGGTACTTTGCTTGATGTTATCGGAAGCATGAATGCCATTGAAGGGAAATTTAGAATAAGATTAAGCTCCATAGAGCCGGCTGTCATTACAGATCGTTTTATGGAAAAACTGATGGGATTTGAAAAGCTCTGCTCCCATATTCATTTATCTCTTCAAAGCGGGAGTCAGGCTATTTTAGCTCAGATGAATAGGAAATATACTGTAAGCCATTATGAAGAGGTTGTCAGAAAGATGCGATTAAAGCGACCTGAACTCAATGTGACGACGGATATTATTGTAGGATTTCCAGGAGAAACAGATCAACACTTTGAGGAAACTTGTAACTTTGTAAAAACGATAGGCTTTGGGAAAGTGCACGTTTTTAAATATTCCAAAAGAAAAGGGACCAAAGCTGCAACGATGAAGGATCAAATTGATTCCAAGAAAAAAAATGAAAGAAGTAGTTTCCTTATTCGGCTGGCTGAAGAAACTGCTATAAAATTCAATAGTCAATTTATCGGCACAGTGCAAGAGGTATTGTTTGAGCGTATCGATAGTGAAACAGGACTGGCAGAGGGTTATACCGATAATTATATTAAAGTATATGCAGAAGAAGAAAAGAATATTGTAGGGCAGTTTAGAGATGTCCAAATCATTTCAAATTATGGGGATGGGTTAAAAGGAGATATCTGCAGCTAGACCTCCTGCATTTTGATAAATGGACCCCATTCTAGGGTTAAAAATGTTTTACAATAAAAAAAAGTATGTTATAATAGTCAATAAATACCTGAAGGAAGGTTGAGATGGGACAGGAGGTGAAGATATGTCAGAATGTCTATTTTGTAAGATAATTAATAAAGAAATCCCAAGCGATCCCGTCTATGAAGATGATTTAATATTTGCATTTAATGATATAAACCCTCAAGCGCCGGTACACATCCTTATAGTTCCTAAAAAGCACATTGGATCTTTAGATGATGTACAAGGGACAGATGCGGAGCTTATGGGATATATGATGCTTAAGATAAAGGATATGGCTGAAAAGCATGGTCTTACCAAGGGTTATAGGGTAGTCAATAATTGTGGGGAAGACGGTTTGCAAAGTGTACAACATGTTCATTTTCACTTATTGGGTGGCAGAAAACTTCTATGGCCGCCGGGTTGATTTTTCTTATTGCTTAATGAAATAAAATGATATATAATTATGTTGCTATTAGTCCAACTGCTCAGAGAGCAGTCTTAATAGATGAATTCATTGTACGGAGGGAGGGATAAAAAATGGCGCAAATTATAGTACGAGACAACGAAAGTTTAGAGAGTGCATTGAAAAGATTCAAACGCTCATGTGCAAAGGATGGGGTAATGTCTGAATTAAGAAAAAGAGAACACTATGAAAAACCAAGCGTAAAGAGAAAGAAAAAATCTGAGGCTGCAAGGAAAAAGGCTAAAAAATTCTAAGGAGACATACTTAGTCAGGTCTATGATTCAAAGATAATTGAATTAAACATATATGCCAGGGTATTGATTATAATATCCTGGCATTTTTAATGGCATCAATTCCATGATTATCTTTTCTTATTCCAGCACTTCTAAAAATTTTTGAACCCTTTTATTGCTTTGAATACTTCCCATGATGAAAGCATATGAATAGGTATATGAAAGGAGTATTTCCATGGCGATAGACTCAGATTTAATGTTCGATTTTTCTCTTAATATTCCACGCATTATTATTTCAGGCAAGTACGCGATTATTGATAATGTAAAAAGCATTCAATCTTTTACAAATCAAGGAATCGTCATTGATACGGGGAAACAATATACAGTAGTTAATGGAGAAAATTTTATCTTAAAAAATTTAAACGACGATCGAATTTTTTTAACCGGTAAAATAGATTCGGTTGAGTTTTTTTATGGAAACAAAAAGGGTGATTAAGTGGATATCTTCTCTAATTTTTTTCGAAAAGGGTATAATAGAATAAGAGTAGAAGGATTACAATTGAATAAATTTCTCTCGAGGGCTTTAAACCATAATTTTCATCTTACTAAAATAAAAAGAATAGATGAATTGTCATTGGAATGCAATATTCTTCAGAGGGATTATAAAAAGCTGGTATCCATGAATAATAATCAGTACAGGATAACACTCCTTTCAAGCAAAGGATTTCCTGAATGTAGACAAAGAATAATAAGAAACAAAGCATTTGTTTTAGGACTTTTTATATTTATATTTTTATTGTATTATCAAGGTCTCTTTATCAATGAAATTCATATCCAGGGTCTTGAGCATCTTGATGAAAACCAAATTTTTGATTTTCTGGCGGGCATCGGTGTAAGCGAAGGTTATAAAAAAGTGCTGAGCACAGATGAGATAAAAAGCAACCTCTATCATGAGTATAAGGATATTTCATGGGTAGGCGTTTCTTATACAGGCAACAAACTCCATATTGAAATAGTCGAAAAGGTTAAAGCACCCGAAATAATACCTATGGACATACCTTGTGACATTGTTGCCAAAAAACAAGGTTATATTGATAATATTATTACAAAAAATGGGACCAGGGTTGTTCCTGATGATGTTTTTGTAAATGAGGGAGACCTCCTCGTAACAGGTATAGTTAAAAAGATAAACGCATCCGGTGATGAGGAGATAAAATATGTTCATGCATTAGGAGAAGTCTATGCCAGAACAATCTATCGCTTTATCATTTTAGAAGAAAAAATTGAGTATTTGAAGATTAATACGGGTAAGAAAGATTATGGATGGAATTTAAAAGTGGGTGATACTCTTTTTGATACGGGGAAAATATTTGTAGGTTTTGATCGCTACACAAGGGTAAGTTCAAAGATTTTTGAAACCATGATACCCTTGCCTATAGCCTTGTATTGTGCGGAGTATTCCGAAATAGAAATAGAAACTCGAATTAAGAGTCAAGAAGAGATTGAAAAGAGTATCAACAACCAGGTAGAATCGATTATTAAGAAAAATATTCCTGAAGATGCAAAGATATCAAATAAAGATTTGATGTTTTCTGAGCTAGGCAATATAATAAAAGTAGAAATTATGATTGAAGCTATTGAAGATATTGGAACAGAAAGAAGAATAGAAAATATTTAAAAGCAGCAGACAGAGGAGGATGTTTTTGGAAGAACTAATGACTAACGAAGAATTTAGAATACATGTTGAGAATCATGATATACTCAATGAATTATTTGGTAATATGGATAATCATATTAAGATTATTCAAGAAAGATTCAATGTGGATATTTCTCAAAGAAATGATGAAATAATACTCAGAGGCAAAGACGCAAGAGAAGTTGACAAGCTATTAAGAGAGCTGATTGGCATTATCAAATCCGGTCAGACCTTGGATTTTCATAAAATTAATTATATTATTAATCTTGAAAGGGAACATTATTCTAAAAACAACATAGGCAAAGACATTGTTTGTGTAACCTATAAGGGAAAGGCCATCAAAGCAAAGACATTTGGACAACAGGAATATATCAATTGTTTAAGAAGTAATGACATTGTTTTTGGCATTGGTCCCGCAGGAACAGGGAAAACTTATATTGCCATGGCTATGGCCATAAGGGCTTTTAAAAATAAAGAAGTCAGTAAGATTATTCTAACAAGACCGGCAGTAGAAGCAGGCGAGCGATTAGGTTTTCTGCCCGGTGATTTACAAGAAAAGGTTGATCCTTATTTACGTCCTCTTTATGATGCGCTTAATGATATCTGGGGTCAAGAAACCTTTATGCGCTACAGAGAAAGAGAACTCATTGAAATTGTTCCCTTAGCCTATATGAGAGGGAGAACACTGGACAACTCTTTTATTATATTGGATGAGGCGCAAAACACGACAAAAGAACAGATGAAAATGTTTTTAACAAGAATGGGATTTGGGTCAAGGGTTGCTGTTACAGGTGACATCACTCAAATTGATTTGCCTAAGGGGACAACTTCGGGACTTGTAGAAGCCATAAAAATTTTAGATGGCATTCCCGGTATTGGCTTTACATTTTTGAAGGATAGTGATATTGTTCGTCATCCTCTTGTACAAAAAATTATTCAAGCCTATGATAAAGAGAATAAAAGAAATCGGGAAATAGAGCAGTAAAGAAGCAGGAGAGAATATGGATATAATTTATAATACCATGGATTTATTAGATGAAAAATTGATGGCGTCCATAGAGGAGACGATAAGCTATTCCTTAGAAAGTGAAGGAGTTCATGCTGAAGAAATTGAAATCAGCATTTCTTTAGTGACCAATGATGAAATAAGAGAGTTGAACAGCAAATACAGAGGACGGGATGCTGTTACAGATGTACTGTCCTTTCCGCAATACACCTCTCTCGATGAAATTAAGAATGAAAGGTCTTTTCTCTGCCTGGGGGATATTGTTATTTCTTTAGATAAGGTAAGGGAGCAGTCCGGTGAATATGGTCATTCCTTTGAAAGGGAGCTTCTCTATTTAACCATACATAGTATCTTGCATTTGATGGGTTATGATCATATCGACGAAGAAGAAAAAATGCTTATGAGAAGTAAAGAAGAAAATATATTAAGACACCTTAGTATAGAAAGGTAGTGTTTTGTTGAAGAAAGTCAGAAGGATACTCATTACAGGGATACTTGTTTTAATTCCCATTACTGTAACAATATCTATTATTTGGTGGGTTATATTTAAGATTGATTCGTTCTTTGCTACGCCTGTCAGAGCCGTTACCGGTAAAAGCTATATCGGCTTAGGCATTGTCATGACACTTGTTATAGTTTTCATCATTGGCCTCTTAGCTACCAATTATTTTGGAAAGAAGATTATAAAAAGCGTTGAAAAAGCCATCAGTAAGGTTCCTATAGTCAACATTATTTATTCATCCATCAAACAGATACAGGATAGTATTGTATTTAAGAAGGAACAAAGAGCCTTTAAAAGTGCAGTTTCCATACAATATCCAACGAAGGGTATTCGATGCTTAGGCTTTGTTACCGCGGACGCTCCGGCAGAAATGGAAGCCATAATAGGACAGAAAGCAACCTGTGTCTTTATTCCTACAACGCCTAATCCCACTTCAGGTATGCTTGTTATTGTACCTGACAGTGATTTGGAGTATTTGGACATGTCCGTAGATGTAGCTGTAAAGATGGTTGTTAGTGGTGGGATATTGTCAGAAAATAATAAAATGAAGAAATAAAGGTGCCTGTCACCTAAGAAGGGAGTGGAGTCCTATGACAAAGGAAGAATTATATGAAAAGGCATTGGAAGCGATGCAGAACTCTTATTCACCCTATTCAAATTTTAAAGTTGGGGCAGCATTGCTGACTAAGTCTGGAGAAGTTTTTACGGGCTGCAATATTGAGAATGCATCTTATGGTGCGGCCATATGTGCTGAAAGAACTGCTTTTGTCAAAGCTATTTCCGAAGGCTTTAAGGAAATTGATGCTATAGCCGTATGTTGTGACCATGAGGATATTCCGGCTTATCCTTGCGGCATATGCAGGCAATTCATGTATGAGTTCGGCGATGATATTCGTATTATTTTAAAAGAAAGAGACGGTTTATTGACGGAGACAACGATTTCGAAGTTATTACCAAAGGGTTTTAGATTATAATGGAATTAAAACAAAGGGAAAATGTCCTTATCACAAAAGAATTGAGGGGAAGACATGACATATAAATCAGGTTTTGTAGGTATCATTGGAAGACCCAATGTAGGAAAATCTACTTTTTTGAACAGCGTATTAGGTGAGAAAATAGCTATCACATCCAATAAACCCCAGACAACGCGCAATACGATCCGAGGAGTCTATACGAATGAAGAAGAACAAGTCATCTTTATAGATACTCCAGGCATTCATAAACCTAAAAATAAACTGGGTACCTACATGACTGAGATGGCCCTTCGAACACTGGATGAGGTGGATGTTATCCTTTTAATAGTTGATAACAGGGCGGATTTTGGTCCTGGTGATTCTTATATCCTAGAAGCCTTGCAAAAAGTTAAGACGCCTAAAATTCTGATTATCAATAAAATAGATTTGATTCATCCAGATCAATATGCAACCATTTATTATAATTATGAAAAACTAGGGCTTTTTGATAAAATCTATGGCGCAGAAGCAACGAGCGGCAAAAATATAGATGCTATTTTGAAGGGAATTCAAGAATATATTCCTGAAGGCCCTATGCTTTTTCCCGCAGACATGATTACGGATCAACAGGAAAGGTTTTTAATAAGCGAAATTATTCGTGAAAAGACCTTAATGTATTTGGAAGATGAAGTTCCCCATGGAATTGCTGTAGGGATCCTCTCTATCAAGGAGGATAAAGAACTGTTGTCTATTCAAGCAGAAATCTATTGTGAAAAAAAATCCCATAAGGGTATTATTATTGGTAAAGAGGGAAGAAAACTCAAAGGTATAGGCAAAAGTGCAAGGATGGAGATTGAATCCTTACTAGGTATCAAGGTATTTTTAGAATTATGGATTAAAGTAAAACCCAATTGGCGAGAAAATGAGCTCAATTTAAAAGACCTGGGATATAAATTGGGAAATACGGATATTTAAAAATGTATATTCATACGGATGGTATCATCATTAAACAAGTAAAAATGCCTGATGACAGAAAAATGCTAATCCTCTTTTCGAAAAATCTGGGGAAAATCAGTGTAGCAACAAACAACCAATACCCTACAAAAAATAAATCCAATATGGCCATGCAATCCTTTAATTATGGAAAGTATGTTCTGTATAAAGTGAAGGGTTATTACTATTTTAATCAGGGAGATATCCTAAAAAGTTATTACAGGATAGGAGAAGATATTGAGAAATACGCATGCACTTCCTATGTGTTTGAATTAACAGATGCCAATCTCATCGAGGGTAAACCGGAGAGTCATCTATTTGACCTGTTGCTGGACTTCTTAGAAGTTATAGAAAAAAGAAAAAAGGAACATATTTTATTGGTGAGAGCTTTTGAAATAAAACTTTTAGCTTCTACTGGAATTATGCCAAGCCTAAATGAATGTGTCAGGTGTGGTAACCCGCACACAAATGAGTTTAGTATGGCAAACGGTGGTTTGATTTGTGAAGATTGCAAGGAAAAAGATGAGTTGATTTTAAAATTAGATAATAATATAATAAAGGTTATAAAATATCTGGAAAATAATTCTCTAAGGGCACTGGAAAACTTAACATTGGATCAAAAAATTTTAGAAAAATTAAATTACTTTATGAATATATATTTAGAGAATTATATGGGTACTAATAATATGAAGAGCAAAATGTTTTTAAAAACTATTATAAAAAAATGAGAGGAGATAAAAAATGGATATTTCATTAGATAAGATTGAAACGATTAAAGACAGAACCGGCGTTACTTATAAGGAAGCAAAAGAAGCATTGGAAATAGCACAAGGAGATGTAGTTGATGCAATAATATATATTGAGGAACAAATTGATACGAAAAAATCCATTAATCTTAATTTTGCCAATGACCTTATGGATAAGCTCAAAGCCTTTGTTAAAAAAGGGAATGTATCAAAAATTGTTTTTAAAAAGGATAATGAGGTGTTGTTGAATATTCCTGTCAATGCAGGTATAATTGGAATTGTGCTTTCTCCAGCCTTATCGATTGGCGGTACTTTTGCAGCTTTGCTTACAAAAGTCAGAATTGAAATCATTAAAGATGACGGAGAAGTCATTGTTTTCAGTGACATAGCCAATGAAAAAGTAGATCATATTAAATCAAAGGCAGATAGCATTATTACAGATATTAAGATGAAAAAACATGACATTGGTGAAGAAGTCAAGGAAAAAACAGACGATTTGATGGATGATGTCATAGAGAAAGCAGAAGATGTCAAAGAAAAGATAACAAATATCATCGATTCAAAGCAAGATGATTCGCAG
>Ga0265293_10003850_pt1 | contig 27292 bp, 23 predicted proteins | sample Munlanlewell138R_FD_192505 | JGI IMG/M metagenome (GOLD analysis project Ga0265293, IMG submission 192505) | Leachate microbial communities from a municipal landfill in Southern Ontario, Canada - Leachate well 138R | ecosystem: Engineered > Solid waste > Landfill > Unclassified | place: Canada...
GACGTGCGAACAAGAAAGAAAAACCGTAGGTTTTTCATGAGACTAGATTTGCGCAATCGAACGCAAGCCTGCGTGAGTGCAGCGCAAATCGTAGTCGGAATTGAGGAACTGAGCCCTTAGAACCCTTCTTCTGTGTAACATATTGATTTTATTGACTTTATTTTGAAAACCCGCCTGGCTTTCGTTGTTTTAATCAGTGGCAGGTTTGAAAGCTGGCCCCTACGGTTTTGCATTAATCAGAGCATCCTTAAGCGTTTTTTGCGCAGCCCTGACTAAGTAGCATAAACCGCGGGGGTAGCGCAAGATCACCCGAAGGAACGGTGCCTGAGCGCATTTTATGCTTTGGATGCGCGGATTGAGCGCATACAAAGCATAAAATCCTGCGCGAAGCCACCGTTCATGAGGGAAGCTTGCGCGTAGGGGGAAACTTCCCCCACAAAAAAAGAAAATATTTGACTATAGTTCAGATTTTTCTTGACGAAAGCGGAGAATTTGCTTATTGCTTCAAAGAGCGCCGGGGTGGCGGAATAGGTAGACGCACCAGACTCAAAATCTGGCGAGGGCAACCTCATATCGGTTCGATTCCGATCCTCGGTATTTAAAAAGGCTTGCAGAGATGCAGGCTTTTTTTTTGCCTAGATTTTGCTCTTAGAACGTGGCGCGAATAATGCTAAAGGCGCAGCCGCTTCACAAAAGCGTGTTTTGGGCGCATACTGCGCGCGCGCGCAAGGAGCGACGCATCATTAATATGTGAGGATAGAATGTCGAGAACGATTTTGCTTGCACTGGGTGGAAATGCTATTAAACGAGCGGATGACGAAGGGACCGCAAAGGAGCAGTTTGAGAATGTGTACGCCACATGCGTCGAGTTGGTAAAGCTGATTAAAGACGGTCACCGCTTAGTGATTACCCATGGAAATGGCCCCCAAGCAGGGAATTTGTTGATACAACAAGAGGAAGGCAAAAGACTGGTGCCCGATATGCCGCTGGATGTGGTGGGCGCGATGACGCAGGGACAGCTGGGCTACATGTTCTCGCAGGCGCTGGGCAATTTGCTCAAACGTGAAGGCATAGAGCGACCTGTCGCGGCGTTGGTAAACCAGGTGCTGGTGAGTGAAGATGACCCCGATTACAAGAATCCTTCCAAGCCTGTGGGACCGTTTTTTAACGAAAAAGAGGTCGAAGTTTTGCGCGAGCAAAAGCCGAATTGGGTCATTAAAGAGGTGAAGCCCAAAACGGTGGAAAAGCGTTTTCGCCGCGTAGTTGCTTCACCTGCACCGCTTGCCAATATTGAACATGAGGTGATTAGTAAGCTCATCGACGCGGGCGTAATCGTTATAGTTTCGGGCGGCGGTGGCGTACCTGTGGTGCGCACAGCCGAAGGCCTCCTTGAAGGCAGTGCCGCGGTTATCGACAAAGACTTGGCGGGCGCAAAACTCGCCGAGATCATCGGCGCGCACACGCTACTCATTTTAACAGACGTTCCCAACGCGATGTTAAACTACGCGACCCCTCAGCAGCGTCCGATCGAGCGCGTCTCGCTCTCCGAAATGCGCGAACTGGCCAAAGAAGGCGACTTTTTGGCTGGATCCATGGGTCCAAAGGTGAGTGCTTGTATGGAATTTGTCGAAAAGGGTGGTAGTTGTGCCATCATTACGTCGCTGGAACACGCATACGACGCCATCAAAGAAGGCTTTGGTACGCAGATAGTGCCCGATTAAGGGGCTTGGTTTTTAGGGGAAGGGGGATTTTGTGCCAAAAACAGAGCGTTTCTCTTTTTGCAAGCTCTGTGAACTTGTGTTTTTGTTATGTGTCAATGCGTTAATAGCTAAGGTTAAACGATGTTATTAAAGGAAGCCGCAGGGCAGATTATTATCGCGGGTTACGAGGGGGAGCGTCCGAGCATTCCTCTTGAAGGTGCCATAAAGACGGGAAAAATCGGCGGCGTCATATTGTTTAGGCGAAATTTTACTTCGCTTGAGCAGATCGCCGCACAAAACGAAGTCCTAGCATCGATGGCGCCTGAGGGATTTCCCTTGTTTTTGTGTGTCGACCAAGAAGGAGGAAAGGTTCAGCGTATTAAGGGAGACTTAGCTGCGACTACGCTTCCTGCCGCCATGCAGTGCATGGGCAAAAAAACCGAGACTGTGTATGAACTCGGACGCGTGATGGCCAAGGAATTGAAGGCACTGGGCTTTAATCTTAATTTTGCGCCTGTTGTCGATATACACACAAACCCCGAAAATCCTATTATAGCGGATCGCGCTTATGCTTGTACAAAAGAGGAAGTTTCTCTTTATTCGAGACAAATTATACGGGCGCACAACGATATAGGCATAGCGAGTTGTGCAAAACACTTCCCTGGGCACGGCGACACGGACAGCGATAGCCATACATCGCTACCGGTATTAAACTTTAATATCGATGCGTTGCGAGAGCGCGAGTTAGTGCCGTTTGTAAGCGCCATTGAAGAGGGAGTTCCGATGATTATGACTGCGCATATACTATTGCCAAATATGGGAACGAGGCATCCAGCGACGCTATCGTCCTGTCTTATTGATGATGTATTGCGCAAAGAACTCGGTTTTGAGGGCGTTATCGTATCGGATGATCTAGAAATGGACGCTATCGTCGACAACTACAGTATTATCAGAGCCACAGTGCTTGGCTTACACGCGGGCGTTGACGCTTTTATCGTTAGTAAGAGCCAAAGACTTTGGCACAATTTGCGCGACCAGCTCGTGAAGGCCGCCGAGGATGATGAGCAACTGCGAAACGCCATACACGTGGCGGCGGAACGCGTGCTTGAGTGCAAAAAGCGCTATAAAGCTGAAGTTTCGTCGGATTGGCAAAAGATTGTTGCTTGTAAGGAGCATCGCGAATTTATCCAAAAGCATTTTAATGGTTAAGGAGACTCTGATCTATTTGTGGGGCTAGCGCCCATGGAAGCCGATTTGTGTGTAACATCTTGATTTTATTGACTTTATTTTGAAGGCTCGCCTAACTTTCGTTGTTTTAATCAAGGGCAGCTTTGAAAGCTGCCCCCTACAGTTTTACCAATAATCAGAGTATCCCTGAGAAAGATCCCATGAAAGCACTGCATAAAATAATATACTCGAGTTTACTACTGCTTTGCATAGCCGCGATCGCTACTTTTGCGGCAACGCTGCTTCAAGTTCTAGCGATCGATCACGATCGCCTGCAACAATTGGATCAGTTTATTACCACGGGGCCTCGCTGGCAAATTACGTCGTTGGTGATTCTGTCGATGTCGATGCTAATTATTTTGTTCGTGCTTTTTTGGCGAGTATGGCGAAGTGCGAAGCTTAATTACAGAGTATTTGGAGAGAAAACCAAAGATGCTTTTGTAACACGAAAGAGCGTTGAATCTATCGCACAAAGTATTGTTGCCGACTACGAAGGCGTTATAGGGAATCGCTGCTCATCATCGCCTTCACGCGATGGAATTAAGCTGAACTATAAAATTACCGTGCAACAAGGTGTATTGATACCAGAGCTCGTCAATAGGGTGCAGGAGCATGCAAAACACGAGCTGGAGTCGCAGCTTGGCGTTAAAATCGTGAATATTGTTACGAATGTGCATTTTAGAACTTAAGCTGCTCTGAACTACGGGAGCTTGTAGGGATACCCAAAACGTGGCTAGCATGGGGAGTGGTTTTTTGGGCAAAGGTCGTTGAGAGCAGAATACTTTGATCCAAGAGCTAAAAAAAAGCTTGACATAAAACAGATTGCCTGTTAATTAGCAGCGCAACGGTTGCTTCGCTTGCGTGGAACACCGTACAGGCTCATAGCTCAGTGGGAGAGCACTACCTTGACACGGTAGGGGTCAGCAGTTCAAATCTGCTTGGGCCTATCAGAGCTTTAGCAAAAAGCTCACAGGCACCCTGAATGATTTCAGGGTGTTTTACTTTGCGCAGAATTCGTGTCTGCGTAAGAACTAGGAGAAGACGTATGCCTAAAATGAAGACAAAGCGAGGAGCGGCAAAGCGTTTTAAAGCGACGGGCACGGGAAAAATCGTGCGTCATAGCGCGTATCGCAGCCACTTGCTTACATGCAAGACGACAAAGCAAAAGCGCAGACTTCGTAAGTCATCGATTGTTGACTTGAGTAACGTAAAAGCTTTGAAGGTGTGTTTACCGTATTTGTAGCTAAGGGATTGACGTAGGGCAGTGCCGGGATAAAGCGTGAGCCGATGGCTTTCCTCCGTGTATTGTTCGTTTAAGAGGTAAAAAATGGCAAGGACAAAAACTGGTGTTAAGAGAAGAAGGTCGCATAAGGCTTGGCTAAAACTGGCCAAGGGTTTGCGAGGTGGACGCAAGCGTTTCCGCCAAGCGAAGTCAACCGTTATCCGCGGTTTGGTGTATGCCTATCGCGATAGGCGCACAAAAAAGCGTGAATTCCGCCGACTGTGGATCGCTCGTATTAACGCCGCCATGCGCGACATGGATAAGAACTACAGCACCCTTATTGCTGCACTGAAAAAAGCCAATATCGAAATTGATCGCAAGGTTCTCGCCGATATTGCTGTGCATGATGCTGAGGGATTGAAGGCTATTGCAAAGGCCGCTGGAATATAGTGCGATACTAAATTTTGAAAGCGTTCCTCGAGCGGGGAGCGCTTTTTTTATAGCTATTATGCGCCACAAAACTGGTGTAAAATACTTTGAGTTAACTACTTTTAGCGCAAAAAATTATGTCAAAAGATGCGATATGGGCAAAACTGCAAGAGATGCTCAATAGTGGTATAGATGACGCCACTAAAGCTAACAACATGGATGAACTCAACCATGTGAAGAAGCAGTATTTAGGTAAAAAAGGCGCTGTGCAAGCACAAATGCGCTATATGAAGGAGCTTAATAGTGCGGAAAAGCCTGAGTTTGGGGCAAAGATTAATGAAATCAAGGCTAGCTTAGAGAAAGCTTTTTTTGATGCTGAGCAAGCGCTGCAAGACATGGCACTGAGTTGTGATTTGTCGCGTAAACTCGATCTTACCCTTCCTGGGCGACGCAAAAGTGCAGGGACCGAGCATCCGTTGCGAAAAGTACAGCGAGAAATCGAAAATATTTTCTTGCAAATGGGTTTTGAGATCGCGCGTGGGCCTCAAGCGGAGTGGGATTACTTCAACTTTGAAGCGCTCAACTTCCCCCCCGATCACCCCGCTCGTGATATGCAGGATACTTTAGTCCTAAAGAACGGTGCGTTGCTTCGTACGCATACAAGCCCTGTGCAAATTCGTACCATGCTTAGCTATGAGCCGCCTATTCGTATTATCGCGCCTGGTGCGGTGTACCGGCGCGATGATGACATTACGCACTCGCCGCTCTTTCACCAGATTGAGGGTTTGCATATAGAGAAAGGGCTACATCTTGGTCATCTCAAGGGTATTTTACAGCTCTTTGCGCAACGACTCTTTGGTTGTCATACGCAAATTCGTCTCAGACCGAGTTTTTTCCCCTTCACGGAGCCTAGCGTTGAGATCGACATTGGCTGCATCTTTTGTAAACAAGCGGGTTGCCGTATTTGCAAACAAAGCGGCTGGATCGAGATTTTAGGCGCAGGCATGGTCGATCCCAAAGTCCTTGAAGCGTGTCATATTGATGCGGAGGAGTGGACTGGCTGGGCCTTTGGTATAGGGATCGAACGTGTTGCTATGTTGTTGCACGGTATCTCCGATATTAGGCTGTTTTTTGAAAGTGATCGCAGGTTTTTGTCGAACTTTGCCTAACGATTACGCTCTGACTCTGTGAAGGTCTTATCATGATTATTGCTTGGAATTGGCTGGAAAACTTTGTTGATCTTAGCTCATATCATCCGAAGGATATTGCCGAGATTTTGACCCAACGTGGTTTAGAGGTTGAAGGCGTAGAAGGTGGAGATGCGTTGCTCGACGATCTTGTTGTCGCGCGTATTACACAGATACTGCCTCATCCCAAAGCCGATGCGCTTAAACTTGTTGACGTAGATCTCGGTAATGCCAAAACGCTGCGCGTGGTATGTGGGGCGCCAGGAATCGAAGTAGGTTGGCATGTTCCTTTTGCCGCTGTTGGTACGAAGGTGGGGGATCTGCTCATCAAGGAAGTGCGCATACGCGGCGAGCTTTCTCAGGGGATGTTGTGCAGTGAGCGCGAACTGGGTATTAGCGATGATCACGAGAGTCTGTGTCGGTTTTCGCCAAAATCTGTTCCTGGAATGTCCGTCGCTGAGGCGATCAAAATAGATGTACCCGCACAATGCTTTTGGAGTGCAGGGGCGCGCCTCAACGTCTCCTTAACCCCCGATCGCGGTGATTGTCTTAGCCACAAAGGGCTAGCCCGTGAACTTGCTTCGGGCTTACGCCGTAAGCCTAAGAACGTGGAACTTGCCACTTGGGATTCCAAATTGAAGGCGGACATCGTTGAAGTGCAAAACGATGAAGATTGCCCTCGATACTTGGCGCTAGAGATCGATGGTATCGTTGTAGGTCCTTCCCCAGCGTGGTTGCGCCGCGCCGTCGAAGCCGCCGGCGCGAGAAGCATCAATAATGTGGTTGACGTCACGAACTTTGTTTGTTTCGAACTAGGTCAGCCCATGCACGCCTTTGATCGCGATAAGCTCAGTGGTAGCAAGATTATGGTTCGTCGTGCAAAGGCCGGCGAGAAGATAGTGGCGATTAACCATGTTGAGTATTCGCTGTCGGTGGATGATATCGCTATTTGCGACCAGTCAGGTCCCCAAGCCATTGCAGGCGTAATGGGTGGCGCGCACACGGAGGTTAGCGAGAGTACAAGTAAAATTTTACTTGAAATAGCTTCGTTCTCGGCGAGCAGTGTGCGCAAAACGGCTAAGCGTCTGGGTTTACACTCGGAGAGTTCGCACCGTTTTGAACGCGGCACGGACGCGGCATCGCTGATTATTGTAGCGCGCCGAGCTTTGGAGTTACTGGCGCTAAGCCAAGTGCAGCCCCTAAAGGTTGTTGCTTATGATGATAGTGCAGCCAAGTGCTTTGACGCGGCCTTGGCGATGGAGCAGGGGATTTGGTCAAACGATATGCCCCTTAGCGTTTTGGCGCAAAAGGGCGAGGAGTGCAGGCTTAAACCTAAGGAAATCTCGCTTCGCCTGCATCGCGTGAACCAAATTTTGGGCACTTCTCTTAAGCCGCAGAGCGTTCGCAGCATACTGACACGCGTAGGCTTTATGGTGGATATTAGCGATGAAAGTGTTGCGCGAGTTGTGGTGCCTATGCACCGCAATGACGTCGAGCGCGAAATCGATGTGATCGAAGAGATCGCTCGCGACTTAGGCTTTGATCAAATCCCAGCGGTTTTGCCACACGTTGCCATGCAATGCTCACACCAAGAGCTTAGCAATACACCCTACCAAGGATCCTTTAGTCTCAAACCCACTATTTGGTCTCGCGACGCGCGACAACGCCAAGAGCAGATGCGGCGAAATCTTATGAACGCCGGTCTTATGGAGTGTATGCACTACAGTTTTATGGATCCTGAGGATCCTAAACGCTTGGGCTTTTCGCCCGATGCAAAGCAATCGCAGCTGCTACACTTGGCAAACCCCATGACAGTGGAACAGAGTTGTATGCGCACAAGCTTGCTCCCCGCTATGCTTCGTGCCTTAAAACTCAATATGTCTAGACAACAAGAAAGCGTTGCGTTCTTCGAATTAGGCAGTGTATTTTTTGCCAAATCGCAGGAAAAATTTGTTGAAGCAGAGGAGAACGAGCATCTTTGTATTCTGCTTTGGGGTAAGGAAGCGGATCAATGGGATGCCAAGGCCAAACCCTATGACATCTACGATCTCAAGGGTATCATTGAAGCCTTAGCTAACGCGATGCAGTGGCCCATAGAATTTAGACAGGATTCGGAGTACGCCAGCTACCTCCATGACGGCGTTCAAGCACGTATTGTGTATGACGGAAAAACTATTGGTTTCTTGGGTGAACTGCATCCGCGTTTAGCGAAGCACTACAAAGTTGAAGACAAGATTTTTGTTGCAGAGTTTGATCTTAGTTCACTTAATCTGTTGGCCGCTGGCATAGAACAGTGTAGGCCGTTGCCGCGCTTCCCGCGTTCTACGCGCGATCTTTCGCTGCTCATAGCGGACGATGTGAGTTATGCAAAAATTGCCGAGATTATCGAAGCGAATAAGCCAGATACCCTAGAGTATTGGGAATTATTCGATGTGTACCGCGGTAAACAAGTTGCCGAAGGCATGCAAAGTATTTCGCTCTCCTTTGCGTATCGCGATCCCTTAGCGAGCGATCCAGAGAAGGGGCACACGCTTACGGATGAAGAGGTGAGTGCTGCGCATGAGCAAATGCGCGTAGCGCTCGAAAAAGCTCTGGGAGCGCAGTTGCGCGCGTAGATACTGTGGGCAGCGTTCCACAACGCTATATTTTTTACCACGAAAAACACGAAAACACACGAAAAAATTTTTTTTAGTCTTACAGAACCAGCTTGATTTGTTATAATCTTACGTGCCTTTCATGCTTTAAATTTTGAACCATGAAAAACACGAAAACACACGAAAAAATTTTTTTTAGTCTTACAGAACCAGCTTGATTTGTTATAATCTTACGTGCCTTTCGTGCTTTAAATTTTTTACCACGAAAAACACGAAAACACACGAAAAAATCTTTTTTAGTCTTACAGAACCAGCTTGATTTGTTATAATCTTACGTGCCTTTCATGCTTTAAATTTTGAACCATGAAAAACACGAAAACACACGAAAAAATTTTTTTAGTCTTACAGAACCAGCTTGATTTGTTATAAACTTACGTGCCTTTCGTGCTTTAAATTTTGAACCATGAAAAACACGAAAACACACGAAAAATTTTTTTGAGAAAGGGTTTTATAAGCTTTAGGCTTTCATCTTTCCCAGAGAAAAGTCAGGATGATCGTTCGTAAAAGCCAATCAAATCAAGACACTACAGCAAGGATACTGTTTTCTCGTGAGAGTGCTCTAGGGCATTTGTGCTCAAGTCATTCTCATTCTGTTTTTGTTTTTCTGAAGAGCGTCGATTTTCGTGATGTGCGTCGAGTTTTTCGAGTGATTTGGAGTTTTTGACCTTGATGGCTAAGCTACCACGTTTGAGCTCGCGGAATTTGTCTTTTAGCTCAGCGCGTCGTTTTTCGGCCTCCCTAAGGGTGATTTTCCCTGTACAAAGATCCGTTTCGATTTTTTCTTCTTCGGCATGTGCTTTGGTGGTGTTTTTAAAGTTCTTGCTCAAGGCTTTGAATTGAAAGACGCGATTTTTCTGCGCTTCTTTCTTTTCTTCTAATGTAGCGTTCATTCGGCCAGCCTTTTCTAGCGCACGATTTCCAAACTGGAGCAATTTTGCTCTGGTGGGGCTCATTGGCTTTTTCTTCTTTTCTTCCTCTTTCTTTTTTTCTTCCTCTTTCTTCTTTTCTTCCTCTTTCTTCTTTTCTTCCACCGATTTTTCATCTGATTCGTCTTTTTTATCGGTATCAGGCTTCGGGCTTAGCCAGTCTTTCATTTTTTGCATGACTTTTTCGAAGGCAGCCTGCACTTTTTCTCGTAGTTTATCCAAGACGTTTTTTACGGCTTTCCCGACGTTAATGCCGATAAGCCTTAAAAAGAGATCCACCACCAAGGGTATCAGTTGGCAGATGCTGTTTTCGATGATGCTCGCCACGACCGTTGCGCTTCCCTTTGCGGCTTCGGCTAAAGCGTCGGTAAGGCTAGTAACAAAATCGCCGAGAGCGCTAAGGTTTGTGCGTACAAACTGGAAGAGATCCCAAGCCGCTTTGACCACAGCGACGATGCCCGATATCGGGTTACAGAGCATGGCGAGTTTTTCGATTCCAGCGGTTGCGGCTTTTTTTGCCACTTCAACGATGGCAAATTCAGTGATTTCAGTACTCAAATCTCCCAAGAATTCGCCAATCATCCCGAAAAAGCCTTGCTCTTCGAGTTCTTCGGGCTCACGGCCTGCTTCTGCGGCTCTGCGCTGTTTTTCATTTTGGAGTAATTCGCGTTCTAGGACGCGCTCTTTGCGCTTATCGTTGACATTCTCCAAAACGTCGCCGGGGTCAATGCCTAAAAGCTCAAGTCCGAGTTGAATAAAGCTCGCGATGCTCAGATCTTCGGGACAGCGTACCTTTGCCGCTCCTAGCCACAAAGACCACAAGTTGTAAAACATAGCCTTGGCATTTTCTTCGATGTTTTCGCCAAAGTTCACTACACCGTCTACGACGCCTCCCCCCAACGTCGAAAAATACGCTTTGGGATCATCGACGACGGCTTGAGCAATGGCGGTAATTTTTTCTACAAAATCTGTGCTGTCAATGCCTAAAGCGCGGAGGGCGAGCTTGATGACCGATAAAAAGACATTTCCAATGGCTTCGAGCCCATCCCATAGATTGTGTATCTCAGCTTCTGCGATTTGCTGATATATTTCGTAGCAAGCCTTATATATATCGAGAAAGCCAGAGACTACATGGTTGAGATGCGCTAGAGTTTTCTCGTTGAGTTTTTTTAGCTCTTTTGCCGTATCGTCGATTAATTCGTCAAAAGCATCGCAAAATTTGTCTTCCCAAGCGTTTATGAGTTTATCCCAAGCCGCGATTCGCAGCTTTGAGCGTTCGCATCTTTTTGCGGAGAGCTCCAAGGTAGTCTCAAGGTAATCGTGTACCACTTTATTGAGGTCACGGACTAAGTCCTTAACGATGTACCTTATTGCCGTTTTAAGCCAAGAAGCTATCGTATCAATAGCCCCCTCCAAGGCATCACCCACGCGATCTATAAGCGTTTTCTCCTCTTCTTCCTTGGCTTTTTTGCGCAATTTGCGCTCTTCGTTAAGAGCGCTTGCATGCAGAGATTGTATTAAACACATGCCGTTTTCGTGCTCTTCTACGAGACGGCGCCGCTCCCAATCTGTGCAGCTGATGTCCTCTAATCGTATATGATTGGCTTGCTCAATGAATTTTTGCTGCTCTCCGTTTTTTAGCGACACTAGTTTTTCGGATTGCGAGGACAAAATAGAAAGCTCATGCGTTCCCGCGCCGCATCGCAAATTCGCAAACTCTGTCTCTTGCTTCTTAAGCGCGTTTTCTACGTCGCTGTCGCGAGTTTGCTCCGCCGCTATTAAGCGCTCGCTCACACTGCGCACACGGTTTTGCAGAACTGTTGCGTCCTCGCTTTGATCGAGCAGACCGCGTCCTTCTTGGCTCATCCCTAAAACATCGGCTTTTATGGCTAAATGTGGGGCGCCAAAGCGAGCGTTTTCAAGATTGAGTTCGCGTTTGTTTAAGGCCAGATCGTCATAACCTCGCGCTTCTATGCCAAGGTTTAAGCTGCTTATGCTGCTGTCGCTGCGCACGCGCGCGTTATGATACAGTGATTCACTATGCTCTAGCGCCGCGTCGAGGGCATCGTGGTCTAAGGCAAGTTCGGGGGCTTCGATGTCTGCTATCTCCACGTTTTCTGCATCTATGTTCTCTAAATACTGCCGTTTTTGCCGTGATTTCGTGGCATCCAATCGATTTTCATCGAATTTTATTCCATCGTTCTTGGCCTTTATTGCCGATAATTCAGCGCTGGCTTTTGCTTTTTGGCTTTCCGCATCATTTGTATAGGAGGCGGAGCGCTGTACGTTTTGGCTAGGGGAGGCATGGAACACCTCGAGTTCAGCTACCGTTTTGTGGGCGTTACGCGTTGCTTGTGCAGTTTCGCTTTTTAGCTCCTTCGCTAAATGCTCAAAATTGAGTATTTGCTCACTTAAGCCCGATTTTGCATAGTTTTGTATGGTGGTTTTAGGCTTTGCATTTTGTTTTACCGTTTTGCCTAAACGAGTTTGTTCGCTTTTGTTTTTGCCTTGCGCCATACGCGATGAGCGCCCCTTTCGTTCAGTTTTTGTCTTTAGCATTTTGCTTTGTTTGCTGGCGGTGGCGTTTTCAGCTTCTAAGGCTTCAGCGCGAGTGCCTCTTTTAAGCAGTTTTGCCTTGTTTTTGTTGGCGCTTGGGCTCCCAGCAGTGGCATTATTTGTGATTTCGCGCTGCTCTCTAAGTCTTGGGCTAGGGCGTTTTTCCTGCACTGCGGATTGCGTCGTAGCGCGCTCCCGTTGTTCAGCATGAGGGGCGTTTTTATGCACTCCCGGCGTATGTTCCCAGGGCATTGTGTTGGGGCGAGGTCGTCGCTGTGGGTGCTTTTTATCGATGTTTGCTTTAGGCTGGGTGCCTAGATTATTCGAATAATCACGAACCATTTTTGCTTTCATCATCTCGACCTCCAAGAACCGTATGAGTGCTCAAAGGTATATCTCGCAATTTTTCACTTTTGTTTTCAAAAAATGCATTTGGGCGCAGGTATTGTGTATTTAGTTTAATGAAATAGACAAGATCGCCGCGCTGGGCTAGAGTGCTTGCTGGCTGCATGAATTGCGTTGTGCGTGCTTATTTTGTTAAAATATAGCAACACAAAGAGTTCATGCCATTTCGTACTGTGCTTGCGATAAAGAGCGATTGAAAGCGCAAACAATCTTTATGGGCGAATCCTTTGGGGGGTAGCCCGAGACCCCGCGCGTTAATTTGCAAAAGATGCATAATTTGCGCTGGCTTGGCGAATAGCCGAGACAGCGCAAATTATTATGCAGCTTTTAGCAAATTGGCGCGTGAGGCTCGGGCGTAGGGGGGCAAAAGCCCCCCACCAAAAAACCGACGCTAGATTGCTAAAAGACGATTATTCAACGATGCGTGCCTCGACGCGCGCGCTCCAGAACCAGCTCTGAACACGATGATTTCAAAACCCAAAATTGGTGAAGAAGTACAAAAGCAGGGAAGCATCACACGCGTACGCTACACCGCGCCAAGTGGAGACTTCGCTATCATCACGCTGCAAACGCGCAGAGGCGTTGACTTTGTTTGCGTCGGAGCGCTCGCGGCCTTTAGGGTAGACGACGATATAAAAGTGAGTGGCGTTTGGGAAGAGTCGAAATACGGAACACAAATTCGGGTAAAACACGTAGAAGCCGTACTTCCTTCGACAACCGAGGGGATTGAGCGATTTTTATCCTCGCAAATCAAGGGCGTTGGCAAACGCTTGGCGGCGCGGATCGTGAAGCATTTTGGGGAGCAAACCCTGGAAGTGCTTGATAAAACGCCCAGACGCTTGCGCGAGGTGTCTGGATTTAGTGAAAAAAAAGTAGAAAGCGTCATTGAACAGTGGGCGGAAACGCAAGAATCGAGGCAGACTTTTGTGTTTTTGCAGGGGCTAGGGCTAAGCTACAACATGGCATCCAAGCTGTTCGCACAATATGGCGCGAAAGTCGTCCCCACCGTGCAACACCAGCCCTACCTTCTGGCCAAAGAAGTCGATGGGATTGGCTTTAGTAGAGCTGATGAAATCGCTCAACGCATAGGTTTCGCGCTCGATTCGGCGCAACGCATAGAGGCGGGCATCGACTACGCGCTTTACTTAGCAGAGCAAAACGAGGGACACTGCTATTTGCCATATACGCATTTAGTGAGCGCGGCTTCCGAGCTTTTGCAAGTTGCCCGCGAGCACATCGAGAAAAGGCTAAAATCGATGTGCGAACGACAAGTCATATATTCGGAAATCGACGATAATGGTGAAATGTTATTTTATAGATCGTATATGTGGCTATTGGAATCTGCGGTTGCTGAGCATATTTGCCGAATGCTTGCTACAGACTATGACACGAGCCCTGAGGACGCCAAACTGAGTAAAATCAAAGCCATAGAAAGCGCGCTTGGTATTGATTTGGCGCCAAAACAGCGCGAAGCCGTACAACTTGGCCTGCAAAATAAAGTTATGGTTATAACGGGGGGGCCGGGCACGGGTAAAACGACCTTGGTAAAAGTGTTTGTCAAAGCGGCATTGCAAAGTGAGCGCAAAATTTTTCTAGCCGCGCCGACAGGGCGAGCCGCTAAGCGCTTGGCCGAGACAACCGCGATGGAGGCAAAGACGATACATCGGCTTTTGGAGTTTTCGTATAATGAAGGGCCGCGAGGCGCTTTTACACGAAATGCCGAAAACCCCTTGGAAGTCGGTAGCTACATCATTGACGAAGCGTCCATGCTTGACCTCGCTTTGGTGCATGCGCTTCTTTGCGCCATGCCCGATGAGGCGCAAATTCTCTTTGTGGGCGACGTCGATCAGCTACCAAGCGTTGGCGCTGGTTCGGTTTTGAAGGATCTCATCGATTCGCGACATGTACCCGTTGTGCGACTCAACGAGGTTTTTAGGCAAGCCGAACAAAGTTTAATCGTTAAGAATGCGCACCGAATTAACAATGGGCAATATCCAGTTTTACCAGAAGTTAATCCTGATTCTAATGCATTAAGCGAATTTTATCTTATCAATACCCATAGCCCCGAACGCGCTGAGCTTGTCGTCAAACAGCTCGTTGCAGAGCGCTTGCCCGCGCGTTTTGGTATCAATGCGTTGCACGACTGCCAAATACTTAGCCCCATGCGAAAAAATCTTGGCGGCGTTGAACACCTTAACCAAGTGCTCCAAGATTTGCTCAATCCCAAAGGCAAAGCCATAGAGCACAGTTTCATGCGCTTCCGCGTTGGTGATCGCGTGATGCAGCTTAAAAATGATTACGAACGCGACGTCTACAACGGCGATGTTGGAATTATCTTGAGCCACGATTCCGTCAATAAGTGCATTGCCATACAATTTGACGACAAAATCGTTGACTACCCCACGAATATGCTCGATCAGCTCAGCCTCGCCTACGCCTGCACGGTGCACAAGTCGCAAGGTAGCGAGTATCCCGCGGTTATTTGCGTGTTTTTGCGCGGCCACAGCTTTATGCTGCAGCGAAACCTTGTATACACGGCTCTTACGCGTGCTCGCCGTATTGCCATATTCATTACGGACTCTCACACACTGATGCGGGCTATCCATAATAACACCCCCGCGACGCGCTTTACGCGCCTAGCGCTGCGTATTGCAGAAAAACACCCTAAGAAAAAGCGATAAGCCTACGTGGCGCTTGCCCAGTCTCGCCTTTATGCGATATGGAGGCTTGTTTTTTTTGAGGGGGAAGTGTCCCCCTTCGCCGCAACCCCGCGCTGTGCGCGGGTTTGCGTCTACCCCCTCCGCGGGGACACCCCGCGACGCCCCGTCCGATTTTTGGTTTTAACAAAGCTTTGCGCTTGCCCTACTCGCTCTTGCGTTAGATCGTCAACGATTACGGCATTTCCGCTATTTGGGGTGCTTTGCTCGCAGCTTCGGGAACTTTATCCATGATAGATAGGCCTGGGTTATCTGTTTTAGTGCGCTGTCTGAGCATTTTGTACTGGTCTGCTATGTTTGTTTTTTCTAACCAGTACTTAAAGTTCTCACCCGTCTGCATGTTGTAATGGTAGTCGCCTTCCTCGGCCAAGCCCAAGAAGTTCATCTGTCGCGTGCGCAAGATGAGTCCTGTTTCGCCGAAAGGTAGAGCTAAAATATTGCGTCGGTATTTTGCATCATAGGGGAAGTAGTGCTCAGCGTTAGAGGGGTAGAAAACTTCAAGATTGAGCGACGAATCCTTGATGGCTTTTCCCATGTCTAGCATAGCGCTGTCGGCGGTCAGGTCGCCGCAAACGGGGAAGACGCGCCCGTTTAGCCAAAGTTTACGAATATAGTCGTAGGATTCTTGCGTGGTTAAGAATGTCGGGATTTCGAGCTTATTATACTTTTTCGCGACTCTATTTAATCGACTGTAAACGTTGGAGCGACCACCTTTATAGGCTTTTTCAATAGCTTTAGCCTCATCGGGGAAATGCGCTTGGATAGCGGCGATCATGTCTTTATCATTCTTTTTGTTCCACAGCGCGATGAAGGCTTCAGGTGTTTCGGCGCTCATGAATGCCGCCCCGTAAGCGAAGTGCAGGCGAGTGATTTCCCGGTCAAAGTCGAGGGGAACGATGATGATGGGTTTGCTCCATGCTGCCAGCAAATAAACTTGGTCGGTCCCAACACCAGAGAGTACGCCACCCTTATTTTTAATGTGGGGGTACCAAACATAGTGCGCGTTTTCGTTGGAAATCCAGTAATGGGCGTTGCGAACGAGGTTAGCGGGATCGGGATCGCTGCGTATAGCCTTAAACTTAGCTTCGATTTTCTCGGGGAGGCGCTTTGTGATGTCGTTGGTTTGGGCGAGCTGCGCGGCTTCGCTGCCGATGCTCTCCTGTGCCGTTGCGTTGCTCGCGATAGCTATAGGTGCTAAGGCGATGGCCATACAAAACGCTGTGTTTTTTATCAATCGTAGTTTCATGCTTTGCTCCAAAATACTGTCATCTGTATTTAAAGAAAACGAGGAGTTAAATAATGTGGAGACTATTGGGGGAGCTTAGAGCTCGATATCCAAGCATCCAACGCCGCGTCTATTTCGCTTGCGACGCGTCTAAATGTTGCCGCATCTAAACCTACAGGATCATCGATTTCATCCTGTGGCGGTTCTAAGAAGACGCCCAAGCGCTGAACTTTATTCATGATCTGCGGCGCGTACTGTCGCAACATTCGCTCTTGTACCCCGTCCATGATTAAAATAACGTCCGTTGCCTCCAAAATAGCACGGCTCACACCCTGCGATCGATGTCGCGAGACATCACAGCCGTATTCTTTGGCAATGCGCACGATCTGTGGATCCGCACTTCGTCCTTGCAAACCGAGTGTTCCCATCGATATGACTTGTGCGTTGAGCTCTTGTTCGGCAAGTTTTTTGCGAAGCAAATGCTCTGCTAAGGGGGAGCGGCAGATGTTACCCGAACAAAGCACCGCAATCCGTGAATATTTCCATGACATAAAGTTTGGCTCCATAAAACGCTGTAAACGCGCTCGCGCAAGTTCAGCTTGTAAAGCTCTAGCACATAGAGCGCCATGAATCAAAAAATAGTGCGTCATATACTCGCCATCATTATAATTGCTAATAGACTTTCGTGCCTTTCGTGTCTTTAAATTTTAACCACGAAAAACACGAAAATACACGAAAAGTTTTTTTAATTTATCATAATCTTACTTGCCCTTCGTGCATTGAATTTTGAACCACGAAAAACACGAAAACACACGAAAAGTTTTTTTAGTCTTACAACCCCGACTTGATTAGTAATAGTCTTTCGTGTCTTTCGTGGTAAAAAAAAGCTTTCGAGGCTTTCGTGTTTTTCGTGGTAAAAAAAGCTTTCGAGTCTTTCGTGATTTTCGTGGTTAAAAAAGTCGTTGTTGAGACAGGATTTTGGTGTTATATGCGTAATGTCGTTAGGGATGCTCTGATGAATGCAAAAACTGTCGTAAAAAGAGCAAATCAAATTATGCAAATACAAGGGGATGAAAAAAAAGGATACAAAGCATGAGTTTAAGCATTGCAGATCTACAGAAAAAAAAGGCAAACGGCGAAAAAATAACGATGATAACCGCTTATGATGCGACTTTTACGCTTCTCGTAGAGGCGGCGGGCATTGATATTATACTCATCGGTGACAGCCTTGGTAACGTCATACAAGGGCGCTCTACAACGCTTCCAGTGACGCTTGATGAAATGATATATCACGCGTCGTGTGTGTCGCGCGTATCGAAGCACTCATTTTTGGTTTGTGATCTCAACTTTGGCAGCTATCAATGCTCTACGGAGGACGGCTTACGCTCAGCTATCCGAATTATGAAAGAATCCCAAGTTCACTGTGTAAAACTTGAGGGCGGCGCGCGTGTACTGGAGCTTACTCAAGCCATCACGGACGCGGGCATTCCAGTGATGGGCCATCTCGGTTTGACGCCGCAAAGCGTTCACCAAATGGGTGGTTTCAAGGTGCAGGGTCGCGACGAAAAACTCGCCGCCGCCATCAAGGCAGACGCTTTAGCGCTCCAAGATGCTGGCGCTTCATCCCTCGTTTTGGAAGGCATACCGCGCGGATTAGCCGCAGAGATCACGGCATCTTTGGCCATACCCACTATCGGGATTGGCGCTGGCTCAGACTGCGACGGGCAAGTCCTCGTTTTACAGGATTTACTCGGGCTTAACATGGGCAAGATGGCAAAGTTCGTTAAACCATATGCAAAACTTGGACAAAGCACCATCGACGCCGTTTCGCAATACATCGCCGAAGTAAAATCTGGGCAGTTCCCCGACGATGCGCACAGCTATCGCTAGCGTTTGGGGACCTTAAAGAGTTTTCGCAGCGAAAAAATTATGCTAATTCAGCGCGGAGTGCCTCAACCCCGCGCACAAACGTGTCTTGCCTACACAACAAACTCAAAACCAAGCTTGGTCTATAAGCGTGGTAAGAAAAAAAACTGCCAGCAAAGACGCGTATTCCCTTCTTCGCGAGATATATACTGAGCGATACGTCATCGTCGCTGCCAAAGATGCGTATCGGCGCAAACCAAGCGCCATCGATAGGGTCTGGACGCCATCGCAAACCATCACAGCGGCTACGCAAATATTCGTAATTAGCCCTTATTCGTCGCATACAAGCATCGCGAAAAACACTGCGCTTAGACAAAAAATACGGCGTAAGTTCCTGCACCCAAGTACTCGCCGAGAGATTGGTATCGGCAATATAACTGATGCGCTCCATGGCTTCATCGCAAAGAGCAGGGGAGCCGCCCACAGCGCACCATGCCAGCTTGTGCTGCGGGAGCCCGCAAACCTTCGATAATCCGCTCAACGAAAAAACAAGCCCCTCTTGCGCCAAAGCCGCTGCACCGCGCCCAAGCAGCCCAAGCCCAGCTTCAAGCATATAATCGGCGTAGACCTCGTCAACCACTAAGGCGAGCTTCTGCTCAGCACAAAAACGAATAAGGTTCTCAAATTCAGAAAAGCTGATGCATTGCCCTGTCGGGTTATTCGGCGAAACAACGATAATTGCGCGTGTTTTGGGTGTAATGGCTCGTTTTAGCGAATAAAAATCAATTTCCCAGCGGCCAGCGCTATCTTCTAAGGGAAGTTTTCTCAAGTTTAAAGCTTCTAGCCGACAAATACAATCTAGCAGTGGGTAGCCAGGAAAAAACGTCATAAGTTCATCGCCAGGGGCGCATAACAACTTAAAAATAGCAGCAAAGGCTTCGCTTGTAGATGCAAAGAGGCAAATTCTTTTGGCGGCTATCGCGTCGTTATAATACGCCGAAACCGCCTCCCTAGCTCGCATTTGTCCCAAGGAATCTGGGCGATAGGGCAATTGTGCAGCTTCGCGCAGAATTTCATCATTTAACGCAATGCTAGGCAAGCCCAGCGTCGTAGGATTGCTCGCCGTTAGGTCAAAAACAACGCTACGCCGCGAAACGCTGTCCTCCCACGCACGAGTCCATGCGTTGTCTTGCAATTCCTCAATCGCAGGGGTTCGAGAGTGTGTAAAGTACATCTACAGCCCTAAAAGTAAAATTCCAAGCGAAGCCTTTTCTTAATGCTACATGACAACGATGTCATAGCCTTCGTTGGCGTAGGACGCAAAACCAGCATGCCCGAGCATATCATCGAGAAGAACCATGCCAGCATCGCGATTGTACTCCAGTGTCCCCAAAACCTGCGAACATGCTTTACAAACGCCGACAATCAAGTTTTTCTCTTTACACTTAGCGTAAAGCGGATTCTTATTCTCATCGAAAATCTTTGGAAGTTTAACCGCCTCTCCCTCAAGGATAATCTTAACTTCGTGCCCTGCTTCGACCAAATCAAGTGCATTCATTAAAGCGTGCAGCGCACACATACTCTCGCCGCGCATCATATAGACTAAATACTTTTTCATGCTCATAGCCTCCCTATAAAACTGTTATTTTCCGTCCATAATAAGGCAAAAACCGTTTATATAAAAAACATAGTTTTTGCCACCTCCTAATACAAAATGAGGACGAATTAAATCCGTCCTGCATTTTATTTAAAGTACTAACTAAAACAGCGCATCACGCACTACAGATCATCCAAATCCCAACCATCGTCTAAACCACTGAGCTCATCATCCAGGTCAATGGAAGCGAGCACTTTTTCTTGTATTTCATCAGAAGCCACGGCCCCTGCCGTAGTAGGCTCTATGCCGCGTTCACGCAAAAGCGCTTCTAATTCCCTAACACGCGCTTCGCTCTTTGCAGCTTCCTCAACGGCTTTATCATGTCGAGCTGTCTGTGTAACAAATTTATTAAGTTTATCTTCGATACCACTATCGCTGGTAGCTAGCGGCAAGATGGGTTTGTAGCTAGGGTCAATCGCCATGAGCTGCTGCTCGGCGAGCAAGAGCTGGGAGCGCGCGATTAAGAAGATGCGGTGGTTGTTGTCGGCGCGTTTTTTGCTTTGGGCGAGTAGGCGTTTAGCCTGCCCAAGCTCTCTGCGAACAGCCTTATTAGCCTCAATAAACTCTTGTTTGGCGCTTTGTACATCGTCTCTAAAGCTCTTTTTCAAGCTATCCAACTCTTCACGCGTCGCTCTCCACTTTTCGTGGATATGGTCGATGTCGCTGCGCAGTTTGTTCTCCAACTCGCCGTTCTGCTCAGCCTCTGCCTGGGCATCCTTTGGTCGCACGTCATCCGCGCTTCGTTGCGCCGCCTCTCTCTCCAGCAAACGCAAACGCGTCTGCGCCGCATCCAACTCTCGCTGCAAATCCGAAGCCGTCTCACGCGCTGCAATCAAGTCTTTTTGCACGTCCGAATCCGCCGAATCTCGTTCTTTCAAACTGCGGCGCAAATCCTTATTGTCTTGTTTCAGGCGATAATTCTCTTCTTTCACTTCTTTGAGTTTGGCGCTATCCTCCGACTGTTTCTTGCTATCCTTCTTATCTTTAGTCTCCGATTTCGCCTTCACGTCTTCTTTGCTATCTCGCTGCGACGGCTTGTCCCGCGCTTCTAACTTTTTATTTAAGCTCTCGACCTCCTCCTGCAAGCGGTCTCTCTCCCTCTTAGTCGGCTGGTAGACTTCCAAATATTTATTTCGCTCCTTTCGGAGGCTAAAAATCCAAATAATCGCCCCAACTAAGACGATGGCTAAAATAATCGCCAATGTTTGCATCGACATTTACAACTCCCTTCAAACACGCGGTTCATACCGTTTTTTGGCAAAGCAATGTGTTGTCTGTGGCGCAATCCGCCTTTGCCTTTACAGCATTGCGACGTCAAAAGTAATAAACACCTTGCGCGATTCTGTCAAATTATAGCTCAGCTACTTTCAATGCTAGTTTTTTCTTCATTGTTTTTGTGGGGGGTGTTCCCCCCTCGCGCAAGCTTCCTTCAAAATAAGCCAAAAGCCGCAAAACGTTGTGCGATGTTTTCGCTATACGCTCAACCATCGCACAACGTGCGGCTTTAGGCTTCTTTTTCAGGCGATCTTGCGTTACCCCCCCCCCCATAACATTCGGGGGAGCCGTAAATTCCTGTTTCGCCAAAAACCAAACGGGGCGTCGCGGGGTGTCCCCGCGGAGGGGGTAGTGGAAAACCCGCGCAAAGCGTGGGGTTGACACGTAGGGGGACACTTCCCCCCCACAAATACGAGCCTTAATAATTATGCATTTAATGACTTTGCGCTTGCCCTATATAACATTCGGGTACAACACGATCGCTGTATCAAGGAGGTAGAAGCAGGTTTATTTAAAACACGCGGGCCCAATATAACCGTAGTCTTTTCCCGCCAATACGTACGCCCAATTATTGCTTGAAATAACGCGTCCCTTCAGCGGCGCGGGAACTTTTTGGCCTTCCAAAGCATCGGCAAACTGCATACCAGGCCCGAGTTTGGCTTTACATGCCAAACAATCCTTAGTCCACACCAAACTGCCCTTATGCTCTTGAAGTACCCAGTCTTCTTGGCTAGTGCTCAGTACTTTAATTTGCTCTTTCGCCTTCACTTCTTTCACTAACTTGAATCTGCTTGCGGGACCTTCGCGCATGACGCAGTTACGTTTTAATTTCACCGTCTTTGGAGTCTCGGCGCTAGCGAGGACATTGTCTTTAGTACCAAAAACTCTCCGCTCATGTGCCGAGTTTTTTTCAACGACGGCGACAGCTTCGTTCGCTTCTACATTAGCTTCTTCGCCAAAATCCATCATATCCGCATTGGCAAGATCGGGCGCGCCCAATGCCGCACTGTCGTCTAGTCGTATGAGCTGGAATTCCGTATTCTCTTGTTCTATGGCACTGTTTTGCTCCGTTTGAACGCCAGCCGCGGCAGCCACGAGCATTTCTTCACCGCTTTGCTCTCCTTCAGAGTCTAAACTGAGAAGCGCGACGATAAGCAGAATGGTCGAACAAAGAACGATGGCGGCAATCGCGTAGGGGCGTAAGTCGCGTTTTGCAGCTGTTTGGCGCTGATTCTGTTTTGGTTTCCACAAACTTTTGATGCGCTCCATTCCCGTTGCAGCGACATCTTTTACGGATTCCCATACTAATTTGAACCCCCCACTAGCTGTGCGGGTAAAAGCGCCAGACGCCATAGGCAACGATTCCGATGCCATATCTAAATCAAAGGATGGCTCATTATCGTGTAAAAAGAAGTCCGCCTCTAGACTAGCGCCGATACTGGCGTCTCTTTGCAATTCTATGGATTCATCAATGTGAATTTCTAGCGAATCATCGTCATCGACGTAGTCCACCGATTCTGGCAGCGATAGTCCACCATTGAGCTTTTGTAATAACTCTTCTAGCTCTTTACTCTGTCTTTTATCATTCCGTTGTCTCGACATCATCCATTCTCCATCGTGCATCTCTTCACTGCTTGTATCTATTTGAGCACCGCTCCCCGATTTTTCCCTTAAACTCTCAAGACTCAGTAGCTTCAATGCTGGCATACCAACTCTCGCCTTTGGTACGGGCAAGTCGCTTTGGCTTAAACTACGTCTTTGCCTCATTTTTATGTGCTGCGAAATATGCTTTGGCGCTACGAAAACATGGCTAGGGTTCTTAGCGTCTTTTAGGCGAAAACCGCAGTATATACAGAAGCGCTGAAGATTAACTTCTTGAGTACAATTTGGGCATTTCATCGTACCATCCCTGGAAATCGTGGTTATATGGCATCAAATTGGTGGGGAGTGCCTTCTAAGAGCTCACCACTACTTAGTACTTTGCATCAATAAATAATTCTTGCAAAATTTGGGGGTTACTATTAACTTAAATGAGATGCTGTTGGGATGATGGTGTGTAGTGTGAGAAGAATAGGGGAATGGTACAGTAAAAAGCAACGAGAATTGGCCTTGGTGATGCGCCTTGCACCCATGGCTATGCTGCTATTTTCTATGACTTGCGCTTGCGAATATGCGAAAAGTCAAACCAGAGAACAGTGTTGCGAAGAATGTGCAAGCCTCAATCAAGCTACAGAGCAATCCATTCGCGCTGAGCTTAGCGAAAAACTTCGTGTACAATTGCGTGAAGAACTTAGAGAGCAGCTGATCGCTGAACTGCGCCCACAAATTGAGGCAGAAATACTTCAAGAGCGCGATACTCTAAATAAAGACGAAAGCGAGCTAAATGTCGCCGATACTTCGCTTCCCATAGAAAAACAGCATGTTAGTGAAGAAGGTGAGAATTTCGAAAAAGTTCAGGATGAACAAGAATTTCTTGTCAATATGCAGCTGCTTGCACCCTCTGGAAACATCGAAAAAGATGATCGCGGCTTAAAAATACTAAGAATTACGATGGCTCTAGGGGTTGAGCGTCGCCAACCCATAGACGAGCGAAAAGTTTTTAAAATCAGCGACGGTGCCATATTTTGCTATCTTGAAGTCGCTAGCGTTTATGATGATGAACGCATGCTAACTCTGCGCTGGACCCACACAAGTGGCATATCCCAGTCCTACGATCTGGCCATCGGACAATCCCCCGCGTGGCGAACGTGGTCTAAGCTAAACCTTACGCAGTCCATGCGCGGAAACTGGACTTGCGAAGTCTTTAACGAAGACGGCGTATTGCTCGCGTCAAGCGCGTTCTTTGTGAGAAGCGAGCGCTAGCCCCACAAAATTAGGGCTAGCCCCACAAAATTAGGGCTAGTAGCTCAATAATCGAGGCTAAGCGAAATATCTTCGCGACGGTGGAACTGCGTAATAGCTCGTGATAAGAGCTCTGCAATCGACAAAATACGCAGTTTTTCCATATGCTTTTCGGGCAAAATAGGCAGAGAATCCGTAACAACGACGCGCTCAATAGGCGCTTTCTCTAACTTTTCGACGGCGTTACCAGAAAACACCGCATGCGTCGCTAAGGCCCATACCCGCGCAGCACCTTGTTGATGTAAAAACTGCGCAGAACTTGCAATGGTGGAAGCCGAGGCAATTTCATCATCTACCAGTATAGCCGTTTTTCCTCGTACATCGCCGATAATACCGAAAGCTTTCGGGTTTTCGCTGTCGTCAAAACGGCGCTTGTCTATCACCGCCATCGGATACTTAAGTCGCTCTGCAAAACGCAGTAAATCCTTGACCTCTCCAGCATCTGGTGCAACAAGCACAGGATTAATCGGCTTTTCTTCCAACAAATATCGAACAAAAATACCCGTCGCTGTCAACGCGTCAGTGGGTATATTAAAAAACGCTTGCTCCTGCGCCGCATGCAAATCCAACAATATCGCATGCGTAGCGCCCGCACTTTGAATGAGCTGCGCCATTAAACGCGCAGTGATACAAACACCAGGGCGATCCATTTTGTCTGAACGCACATACGGAAAGTATGGCAAAATAGCACAAACATGCTCTGCACCCGAGTAGCGCAAAGTGTCAAGCATGATGAGTAGCTCTACGATATGCTTATCTAAAGGCGATGCAGCAGTTTGCAGCACAAAAGCATCGCAACCGCGTACATTCTCATCGACTTTGTACAAAATGTTCTCGTTTGAGAAGCGCAACCGAGTTTGAGCCGCAGCATCTATACCTAAACGCTCTATAATCGCTTGCCCGAGAGCTGGGTGGGAGCTCCCTAAAAATAGCTTTACCTTGTGCATGCAAAAACCTCGAAGCTACGCAATTATTGAGCGCTCAAAGAGCACACCTTGGGCTAAACTAATAGATCCTCTCGTAATTATTCATATCGATAATGATCACGCCGTTGGAGGGGGTGGGTTCAGGCCTGTCCTCGCGATGTGGCTCTGGATATGCATCGGGCACATACAAAGGCAAATGCAAGGGCTCTGGTTCCCACGCGCGCTCGCGTCGACGACGTATTTCATCAATGATGAGATAGTCTGGAATCATGTTGCACCTCCTCTTTGGCTAAAGCTGACGCCAAGTTCCAACGACGGAACTTGACCGCTACACCTACTCTCCAATGTAATATTCATTCAAAACCCGTGCCAATCCTTGGCTCAATTTGAAGCTAATCACCAAAGCATGCATTATCAAGCAAAATAATGCATCCGCCCCAAACTAGTCTCATACCTACAACATGAATCCGAATATTGCAAATTCTATGGAGAGAAATAAAATTCAAAAACTATAGAATCTTAGCTAATATTAAACGACAATACCAAAAATGACCGTACTTTTTTGCTGCATCGCGATTAAATATGCTTTTACCAGCCAAATACGGCAATTTTCACAGATATGACAAGAATGTCAGTTTTGGCTAAGCGAAACGACCAAAGTAACACCAGCAGCGCTAGCCCTAATCCTGCGAGGGCAACGTCATACACTCATTGAACTCTTTATTTACTCGCCATTGGCAATGCCCCTGCACACAGGCGCAGTCGCGTTTGAGTTTTTTGCTACAACTGATGTCTCGCTCTACTTGGGCAGTGGCATGCTCGTCGAACTGCACACCGCCACTCATATCGAAAAGACGCTGCAAGGTCGTTAACTGCTTGAGAAGCTCCCGCTTCTTCGCGCCGCGATGTAGCCGAAGCTCAAATTCACCGTCTTCGATAGCCTGTTTTACACTTGCAGCGGTCAGGACTTCTCGCCCCAAAGTTAGCAAAATGAGCTCTTCACTTTTACTCCAGCGTTGCAATATCTCCGCTTGTTTTTGAGAAAGCTCACCGCTGACTACGATGTCTTCAGCATCGACAAAATAGCTAAACTCCTTCCAATGAAAGACCGATATGCGTTCGTTTTTATACACTGGCCAAAGTCGAATACTTGATTTCGTGTCAATAACAACGTCGTAATCCCATTGAAAACGGCTCTCCGAGCTGTCCGCGAGTTGAGGGCTCAGAGCTTCCCAAGTTTTGCTAATATCATTGCGACTTAGCACATCACCGCTACGGATGAGCTTTTCGACTAGCGGGCCTGCGCCTTGCATCGTTTTAAGACTGATGTCGCGATCATTGATACCCAGTTCTTGCGAAAGACTCACACTAAGACTGCGGGCGTCTTTATCGAGTTTGGCGAATCCAGAATAGGCGAGTGCGCGCAAAGCATCCATCACGCGTGCGCGCTGGCTTAAGCTCGCGTGAAAAGAGATGGTCCATAAATTCGTGGCATAGCCACCGCTTTGTAAAGTTTCGGCTTCTCGCTCTGTGAGGAGCCCACGCACATAGGCTAGCAAGGCCAGAAGATCGCTCTCCTCGTCAAGACGCACTACGAAGCGGTGTTCGCAAAAATCATCCTCAAACGTGGCTCGGCACAACGTTCTATGACAGCCCGATACGTGGCAGTCCGCATCACTCGCACACTGATTCTGTATCGCTTGTTTATCGCGTTGCAGCTTCTCCTCATAAACGTTGGGCTCGGTGTCCGCGTTGCAGGCAAAAAAAAAGTAGCACGGACAAAAAATAATAAGCACTATGAAACGTATAAAATGGCTTTCAAAGTGCTTCAAACTATGCATTATCGGCATTAATCAATTCTCGTAAACCCTTGCCCGCTTTAAATGTAACAGCGCGTTTTGCTTCAACCATGATACATTCACCTGTTTTGGGATTACGACTGCTTCGCTGTTCGTAGTCTTTGACGCCAAAACTCCCAAAACCGCGTATTTCTATTTTTTCACCTTCACAGAGCCTCTCCGTCATACTTTGGCAGATAACATCGATGATAGCGCGCGAACGCCTCTGGGGGATGGCGAATTTTTCACTTAGTTGCTTAATGAGCTCTGATTTTGTCATGTGTTCTTCCTGATATAGCGTAAAACACAGTAAAAAATATCGATAAAGTATCGACTCAAACATTCTAATGCGCAATTCTCGCCATGACAAGCAAAACCAGTGTGAAAATTAAGCTTCGAGAGAGCTTTGCACGGGGGGAAACCCTTTTCTTTGTGGCAAAGAAAAGATGTTTCCCCCCGTACCCCCCCTCCCCTTCAATCGCGACATGGATGTCAGCGATTACAGCGCGCCGTCCATGGCGCGCTGCCCTACGGGCCGCCTATCGGCGTTCAATTTCCGCTTCCTACGGAAATTGGGGTCG
>Ga0265293_10003851_pt1 | contig 27292 bp, 20 predicted proteins | sample Munlanlewell138R_FD_192505 | JGI IMG/M metagenome (GOLD analysis project Ga0265293, IMG submission 192505) | Leachate microbial communities from a municipal landfill in Southern Ontario, Canada - Leachate well 138R | ecosystem: Engineered > Solid waste > Landfill > Unclassified | place: Canada...
TCTTTCAAAAGCAGAACCTATTGATTATACAACGGTAACAGAGAATCTTATAGATACTCTCGCAAATGCTAAAACGGTGCATCTATATAAGTATCTTACATCTGAATATGGTTCAAATATAATTTCGGGACAAACTGCCTATTGGAATGAACTTATTGCACTTAGTTCAAAAAGTCCTGTTGTGCGATGTTTTGATTTTCAGTCATATACGCAAGGATATTCATATGTGTGGGATAATGCAACTAATGGACATACGTTTGGCTGGTTTGATAATGGAGCTACACAAGAAGCTATTGATTGGTATAACGAAACACATGGAAAGGGAATTGTGAGTTTTCAATGGCATTGGCATTCTCCTAATGGCGGTACGGCGGGTACAAATACATTTTATACTAATTCTACTACATTTAATGCTTCTCTTTCGGTTATTCCTGGAACAACGGAATATACTAATATAATTAAAGATATTGATTCCATCGCATCGCAACTTAAACGCCTTGATAATGCGGGTATTCCAGTGCTATGGCGACCGCTGCACGAGGCTGGTGGAGCTTGGTTTTGGTGGGGTGCTCAAGGGGCGGCAGTATGCTTGCAATTATATGATATTTTATACGATAGACTAACAAATTATCATAATTTACATAATCTTATCTGGGTGTGGTCAACTCCCGAAGAGGATTGGTATCCGGGAAATGCAAAGGTTGATATTATTGGATATGATTCGTATCCGGGTGCGTATAATTATGCAACACAAAAAACAATATTTGACCAACTATATGCAATTGTTGAAGGAGAAAAAATGATTGCAATGACAGAAAATGGACCTATTCCCAATATTGATGATTGTATTGAACAGGATGCTATGTGGCTCTATTTTTCGTCGTGGAGCGATTTGGTTGCCGAACAAAATACTCCCGAACATATTCAAACTGTGTTTGCTCATAAAAATGTAATTACTCTTGATGATGTAATACATAAAACTACACAAACGATATCTCTTGAACAAGGTTGGAATTTGATTTCGATTTCGGTTTCGGTACAATGCGTTGACAATAATTTAAATGCAGATTCGTGTAAAATTTCAACAATCTTTGAAAATTGTGATGTGGAGGTTGTGAAAAACACTGAAGGTTTTTGGAAAGCAAATCAAGCAGATAAATTAAATTCATTACACAGTTTGGAACCAAACAAAGGGTATTTAGTGTATATGAATACAAACGCTACAATAGAAATTACAGGAATTGTATCTATGCAATCAGTATCTACATTACCGCTGCAAAACGGCTGGAATATGATAGGATACCCTTGTGCAGAGGAATCGTTGCAACCTATAATTATTTCTGATTATTTTAATGCAACAAATTGTAAAACTATAAAAAATTTTAATGGATTTTGGGAGCCAAATAATTCAATGAATAGTATTCAAAAATTATATGCGGGCGAAGGATACTTTTTATATAAATAAAATTCCTTTTAGGGAAAATACATGTTTATTTGTCATTTGATATACAATGTTTAAATTTAATTCTTACGTATGAAAACAAAACAATCGTTGCTTTTTTTAGTGCTAATGTGCGTAACATTTATTTCACATGCAACAAAATTAGTTGAGGTAAAAGTGCTTGATAAAGACTATATTATGCTTTATTTTTTAGATGGAGAAGTGGTGTTCCCCGAAAATGTTGCACAATTAGGATCGCGTTTATATACAAGTTCTACACATGCAAACGATAATGAACTTATAACATACGGTACAGCATTAAATACAACAAATGCAGCAGCTACTACTAATTGGAGAATAAAATCTAATGATGATAGTAATTTTGGTACTGTAGGTAAAACTCCTTTAAATGTATATCGAAAATCAAAACTTTCTGGAATGTCGCAAGAAAATTGGAACACCGGAACCAATGATTATAATTACGACTGGGCATATGAACATGTTGTTTTTCTTCGTCTTCCAAATTCTATGCAACAGGGTAAAACCTATACTGTCGAAATAAATGCAAATACAAATTCTGATATAACATCAAAAACATTTGTATATGATATTTTTTCATCAAAATCAGAAGCTGTTCGGGTTAATATTGCGGGATATCTTTCAAATGAAAGTATTAAATCTGCCGATGTGTATATGTGGATGGGAGACGGTGGGGCACGTGATTATGCAGCGTTTGAAGGCAACGATGTTTTTATCTATGATGTACATGCTAAAACAAGTCAAAAAGTTGGAAATGTAAGTTTTTGGAAAGCAAGTGCTGGAGAAACTACGCATGGTCATCAAATGATTCGTAGCAATGTTTGGAATGCCGATTTTACTGGCTTTTTTACACCCGGAACATATCGTCTTGCAGTTGAGGGAATTGGATGTAGCGAGGAGTTTGAAATTAAAGCCGATGCATATTCCGACCCATTTCGTATTAGTACGCTTGGATTTTTTTATATGCGTATTGGTCAAGATAATCTTGATATGACTCCTGTACCACGCCGCCCTTTATATATACCTGGGGTTTCTCCTGCAAATACTGTTGTGTATATAACAACAATGCACCCATATCATGCAAATTGGGATAATTTGTGTGGTGGCGATAAGTGGGATTGTAAAGATGAATGGGCAGCATATTCCACAGGAAGAACAAATCCAAATGCATATGGTGGACATAGTGATGCTCTCGATTGGGATAGACATTTAGGGCATGTGAGTATTATTTATGACTTATTACTTCCCTATTTTTTAAGTGATGGTGCTCTTTCTGACGATGATATGGGTATTGCTGAAAGTGGAAACGGTATTCCAGATGTGTTAGATGAGGCACGTAACGAAGTGGATTTTTGGTTGCGTTTACGAGACGGAAAAGGATACAGTCATGGACTTAATAATCCAAATAGCTCAAATGTATTGTATCAAGGTGGAAATACTGCGGTAGCGGCATGGGCAAATGCGGCAAATGCAAGCATGTTGGCAAATTGTTTCCAAATAGCAGGAAATACTACACTCTTTGAAACATATCGCGATAGTGCTATAAATGCCTACACGTATGCAAGTGGACTTACCGACCAAATGCTAAACAAGACACAAGGTATTGGTGCTGGAGATATACGAGGACGAGATTTAAAAGCTACGGCTGCTGCGTTTCTTTATAATATTACTGGGAATACAACATACGAAAATGACTTGAATTCCTTGAGTAGTTGTACTTCAACAACTTCAACAATACAAAGTGGCTCGCAAAATCAATTATATGCAGTTGCAGCATATTTATTTACTAAACAAACAGTAAATTATCCTACTTTATATAATAATATGAAAGCTTCGCTTATTGCAGAAGCAAAAAATTATGAGGCAAATTACTCCACTGTCCGTCCTTCACGACGAGCAACTGATAATGCACAAGGTTGGTTTGTTACCGAAATGGTTATTCAACGCACAATTATTGCTCATGCTATTTCTGAAGCGGGAGCTAATAAAACCTTATTTGAAAATGCTCTTATTCTTGAAGCAGATTGGACACTCGGACGGAATCCTTTAAATATGATTCAAATGACAACTGCAACAACTAATTTAGCACATAAAAAAAGTGTGCCTAATGCCTATACAAGCGGTTGGAATGATGGTACTCCGGGCGTGCACCCCGGACATACTCCTTATATGAATATTGATAATTGGGGCGGCGGAATGGTAATGGGAAATCCAACATGGATGACTGATAAAAATTATCCTTCTACTAAAGATTATTGGCCTTATGGCGAAATGTATTATAATACACGATATGTGTATGCAGCAAACGAATTTACACCACAGCAAACTATGCGTGGAAAACAAGCCTTATATGGTTATTTACACGCAATTAGCCCTGCAGCACAACAAGGCTGTGCAACGCCAATACTTACAGCTCCTACTTCAATTTGTGGACTTACATCGGCAGTGTTAGAAACAGGGCTAACTCCGGGAGGGAAAACTATTACATGGTACAAAGATGATGTGATTATTCCCGGACAAACAAATACTACACTCACAATTACCGAAGGTGGAGTGTATAAAGTAAAGGTAGATAGTCTTGGCTGTGTAAAAACGGCTCAAAAATCAATTGCTTCGCATATAAATGTACAATTAGGTGATAATAAAAATTTATGTGCCGAAACAGAATTTGTGCTTGATGCTGGTAATGCAACAATACCAAATGTAACGTATCAATGGAGCACAGGAGCTACTACTCAAACTATAACGGTTACAAAACCAGGAACTTATAGTGTAACTGTTACTGCCGCAAATTGTCCAAATGCGTCTGATCAAATTACTATAACCTCTCAATTACTTAATGTAATTGGCGATACTATTTGCGAAGCTGGAACTGCGACATTACAAATACTTGGTTCTGAAAATTATGCGTGGTTTACAAATACAACAGGGGGTGTGGCAGTAGAAACAGGCAATACATTCACTCCCACAGTGAGTGAAACGACTACCTTTTATGCCGCAGAATCGGGAGGATTTAGTGCAAATTTGGGAAAAACCACACAAAGTTCTGGAGAAAAATGGAATATGGGAAATGATTTTGAAAGTGAGGATAAAATGAATAAAGTAACTGTTTTAAAGGCTGTTACACTCGAAAGTGTTGCGGTTTTTGTTACTGCTAATAATACAAATGTTACTATTAATATGACGCAAAATGGAGCAGTTGTACACACTGCTACTGTAACAGGATTATCAATAGGTAAACAAACAATTCCTCTTAATTTTTTCCTTATCCCCGGAGAGTATTTAATAGATGCGGCTGGCTCAACAGGAGGTGTTTCATTTGAGGCTTCTGATGCAAATTTCCCATATTCGTATGCAGGATATATCTCATTTACCTATAATATTAGCTGGCAAAGTGGTTGGTATGGCTTTTTTTATGATTGGAAAATAGCAATTGGCTCTGCCTGTGCTCGCACGCCTGTTGTTGCTGTTGTTGACCCAACTCATGCTTCGTGCAGCGGAGATAAAACGCAAAATATCGCATTACAAAAAGGATGGAATCTTGTTTCTACCTATATTGATGCATCTGATAAATCAATAGAAACTTTATTTGCGGGATTAGATGTGGCGTTTGTTAAAAATGCAGATGTGTTTTGGAAACAAGGACTTGCTTCTGAATTAAATCTTTTAAAAAATATTGAACCCGGAAAAGGCTATTTAGTATATATGAATTCAGCAGGTGTTTTTTCTATAACAGGAAGTGTGTTAGTAGAAACATCGTATATTACGTCTTTACATAATGGGTGGAATATGATAGGTTCTCCGTGTACAAATGAATCAACTTCAATTCCTTTTTCTCATTATTTTAATGCTGCAAATAGCCAAACGATTAAAAATTTTGAAGGATTTTGGAGCGAAAACGACCCTTTATCGTCAATACATAATTTTGAACCCGGAAAAGGTTATTTTATTTTAAAATAAAAATTAAAAGTATATTGCACTCTATTTGTTTTTATATATAAAAATTATTCATGCAATTTTTTACACCTCGTATATGGAGTGAATATCAATTAATTGATTCTGGAAACTTTGAAAAACTTGAACGATTTGGAAACATAATTTTACAACGACCAGAAACTAATGCTATATGGAATAAATCTCTTTCAGATAATGAATGGAAAAAACAAGCACATATTCGTTTTAATGAAACATCAAATAATAGCGGTGAATGGATAAAAGCAGATTCTATTCCTGATGCTTGGCAAATTTCTTATGATTTGTTTTCAGTTACTTGCAATTTAAAACTTACGGCATTTAAACATATAGGTATATTTCCAGAACAGGCTGTAAATTGGGAGTATATTCATACAATTTGTAAAAAAAATCAAAATGTACGTGTTTTAAACTTATTTGGATATACCGGAATTGCATCTGTTGTAGCACGTGCTGCTGGTGCACATGTTACTCATTTAGATTCTATTAAACAGGTGGTGCATTGGACACGAAAAAATATGGAAGATTCAAATCAATCTGATATTCGATGGATTATTGAAGATGCACGAAAATTTGTGAGCAAAGAAATAAAACGAGGCAACACATATAATGGAATTATTATGGATCCTCCTGCATTTGGAAGAGGTACGCATGGAGAAGAATGGAAATTAGAACGTGATTTGCATAATTTATTAAAAGATGTTGAGAGAATTTTAGATAAAAAAAACTATTTTTTTATCCTTAATACATATTCTCAGGGATTTACGCCTTTTATTATTAAAGATTTATTGCATTCAATTTTCATAAATCATGCTGCTCCAAAGGAATTTGGAGAATTATACATACCTGATACATTTCAAAAAAAATTACCCTTAGGCGTTATCGGACGATTTACAAATTTACTGTAAAAATATACAAGGAAAACAGTATATTTGTTACGTACTGAAAAAACTATTTTTTATGTCTCAACAAAAAACATTATTCTTAATTGATGGACATGCTATGCTCTATCGCTCATATTTTGCATTTATTAATAATCCGCGAATTAATTCAAAAGGTGTAAACACTTCGGGTATTTTTGGATTTGTAAATACCTTGCTCGAATTGTTAAAAACACAAAATCCTACGCATATTGGAGTTGTTTTTGACCCGAAAGGAAAAACGTTTCGACATGAAATGTATGAACAATATAAGGCTAACAGACAAGAAGCTCCAGAGGATTTACGGGCCTCTATTCCTCATATAATTGATATTATTCAGGGGTTTAATATACCTGTTATTCAAGTTGAAGGATTTGAAGCTGATGATGTAATAGGTACCCTGGCAAAACAAGCTGTAAAACATGATTTTACGGTATATATGGCTACGCCTGATAAGGATTATTGTCAACTTGTTGAAGATAAAATATTTATGTATCGCCCTAAAAGTTTTGGTGGAGGAATAGAAATTTTAGGAGTGCTCGAAGTGTGCAAAAAATTTGAAGTTACGAAGCCTTCACAAGTAATAGATATTTTAGGATTGTGGGGCGATAGTTCCGATAATGTGCCTGGTGCACCCGGTGTTGGAGAAAAAACAGCAAAAAAACTTATTGCTGCATATAAAAGTATCGAAGGAATATATGAACATATTGATGATTTAAAAGGGAAACAAAAAGAAAGACTTATTGAAAATAAAGAGTTGGTTTTACTTTCAAAACAATTAGTTACTATTGATATTAATGTACCAGTGTCGTTTGAAAATTATAATTTTGAGAGAGAGGATATAAATACGGCAATTTTGCAAGAAAAATTTAAAGAACTTGAATTTCAAAATTTAGCACAACGTATTTTGCAACCAACTCAAACATCAGTATCTGAATCTAAAACAACACCTCCCCAGTCTCAACAATTAGATTTATTTAGTCAACCTGCTGAAGAACAAACATATACTTCTTTGTATGAAACGATTGAAACAGTTACACATGCATATTATATTGTTGATACTCCAACGCTTTTAGAACGTTTACTTTCTGATTTGCAATCTGTTCCGGAATTTTGTTTTGACGTAGAAACTACTTCTCTCAATAGTATAAATGCAGAATTATGTGGTATTGCGTTTTCGTGGGAACCTCATAAGGCTTTTTATGTTCCTTTTCCTGTAAATCAAGAGCAAGCACAGGAATTTGCTAAGAAATTTATTCCTGTTTTTAATTCTCCATCAAAAAAAATTGGGCAAAATCTTAAGTTTGATATTTCTGTACTTGCAAATTATGATATTTCTGTTTCTGGAGAATTATTCGACACCCTGCTTGCTCATTATATTATTCAACCCGAAGGCAGACATAGATTGGAATCGCTTGCTCAGAAATATTTAAATTATGAAATGCTTCCTATCGAAAAACTTATTGGTAAAAAAGGAGCAACACAAGCTTCGTTTCGCGATGTGCCACTTGATATAGCAAAAGAATATGCTGCTGAGGATGCGGATATTACATTTCAATTGTATCCTATTTTAAAACAAGAATTAGAACAACGAAAACAATATGAATTATTTGCTACTATTGAAACTCCTTTGATTCCCGTTTTGTGTGCTATGGAACGAGCAGGTGTTTCAATTGATTCAAAAGCTCTTGGCGATTTTTCTGAAACGCTTACACATGAAATTCGGGCAATTGAAACAAAAATTTATGAGTATGCTGAACAGGAATTTAATATTGCCTCGCCAAAACAACTTGGTGAAATTTTATTTGATAAATTAGCAATTACCGATAAGGCTAAAAAAACAAAAACAAAACAATATGCTACGGGCGAAAATGTGCTGCAAAAACTTATTCATCTTCATCCTATTATTCCTAATATACTTGAATATAGAGAATTAAAAAAATTGCTTTCAACCTATGTAGATGCATTGCCTTTATTGGTTCATGAACGCACAAAAAAAATACATGCCTCATTTAATCAGGCAGTTGTAGCAACAGGGCGTTTAAGTTCAACAAATCCAAATTTGCAAAATATTCCTATTAAAACTGCTAAGGGGCGAGAAATACGACGAGCTTTTATACCTTCTGATGAAAATCATGTTTTTGTATCTGCCGATTATTCACAAATTGAATTGCGAATAGTTGCACATATGAGTGAGGATAAAAATCTTATTCAAGCGTTTTTACATAACGAAGATATACATACCGCAACAGCATCTAAAATTTTTCAACTTTCTCAAGATGAGGTAACTCCAGAGCAACGGCGACAGGCAAAATCGGCAAACTTTGCAATTATATATGGTTCGTCGGCATTTGGATTATCGCAATCGCTTGATATTTCAAGAACTGATGCACAATTTCTTATTGATGGATATTTTGCATCATATCCGAATGTGAAAAACTTTATGGATATGCAGATACAAAAAGCACGTGAAACGGGATATGTGGAAACGCTGTTTGCTCGCAGACGATATGTGCCTGATATAAATTCTCAGAATGCTACTGTTCGTGGGTATGCTGAACGAAATGCTATAAATGCTCCTATTCAGGGGACTGCTGCCGATATTATGAAAATTGCAATGATTCGAATTTATAATGAAATGCGTGCTAAAAAGCTCAAAAGCACACTTATTATGCAGGTGCATGATGAGTTAAATTTTGATGTGTGTATTTCTGAACTTGAAATTATGAAACGCATTATTACCGAACATATGCAACAAGCGGTTACGCTTTCTGTTCCCTTATTAGTGGAACTTGGAGTAGGTAATAATTGGTTGGAAGCACATTAAATAAAAAAGAGAGTGTACAAAATTTGTACACTCTCTTTTTTTATTACTAGTATAAATTATATTAATCTCTATTTGCAAACATTGAAAGTAATCTAAGAATTTCAATATATAACCAAATTAATGTTAGCATTAGTCCAAAAGCTGCGTACCATTCCATAAATTTTGGAGCTTCTTGTTGCACACCATCTTCAATAAATTTAAAATCTAAAATAAGATTTAAGGCTGCTATTGCAACAATTACTAAACTCACAACAATTCCAATAGGACCGCCACTATGTAAAAAAGGTATGTTAACTCCAAAAAGTCCCATAATAAGATTTACAAAATATAAAAGAGCAATGGCACCTGTTGCTGCTACTACTCCTAATATAAATTTTTTGGTGGGTTTAATAATTTGATTTCTGTAGAGTAAAAACATTAATAAAAATACTGCAAATGTTAAAGCTACAGCTTTCATTACAATTCCAGATTGGGTAGTTGCTGCACCTGTTTCGGTAACCAAAAAACTTGCTTCAATAAAAGCAGATAATCCTCCTAAAAATAGCCCTTGAAAAACGGCATAGAGAGGTGCGGTAATATGTGCCCATTCTTTTTTGAAGATAGTTACTAATGAAAAAATAAAGCCTAAAATAAGCCCAGTTGTCATAATTCCTCCAACTGACGTATTGCCTTGAAATACCATATTCCAAGTAAATGATGCTGCAACTACTACTAATAATAAAAGCAGAATACTTTTATTCATGGTGCCTTGCATTGTCATAACACCTTGTGTCGCTGTGTGTGTGGTGAAGTTTGCTTTTGCAAAAGCTGGATTTGATGATTTGTTAAACATAATTTTTGTGTTTTTTTATAATTATTACTTTTAATAAACGCTTTCGATATCGTTTTAGTATTAACAATAATTTAATACCTGAAGCATATCTTTTGCAAGCAGTTCAAACTCTGTTCCTTCGTTTTTTGCAAGTACACGTTTTGTAGCCTGCTCAATTGGTCCTTTAAGACCAGGATTTCGGAATGCCACTTCTTGAAAAGCATTTATAACGGCATTTCTTACAAAAAAACTGCCATGAGTAAAATCGCGTTCATATTCGGGTAAAAACTTAGATAAATCTCTAAAACTGACATGTTTTATACGATTTGCAACCCTATTTGCTAGCATGTAGCCTGTCATTTTGACAAATTCACGCTCGTCTTGAATCCATTCGTATGCTCTGTCAATAGCAAATGGAATATGAGGAAGCAAATGTAATGATGCTATTTCAACCATTTCATGATTAGTAAATGAATAAATGATTGATTGCAATTCTTGAATTTCTATTGTTTTTGGGTCGGCAAGCATAAGTGCAAGAAGTTTTGCTTCTCTAAAATCTTGTTCCCACAGTTTGCGAGAAAGTTCTTGATTTTTAGGGTGTTTTTTTGCATAATCATATAATAATGATGACGAAACACCATATATCATATTGTATTGCAACCCTCTGTATCTGAGCATTTCTGCAACTTCACCATCTTGATGATGTTTAATAAATGCAATAGCTTCTGAAAATTGTTTTTGCATGTTTTTTTTATTTTGGGTATAAAAATAACAAAAGTATATGACATTCTTACTGTAAGATTTCTTATTTTTATACAATAAATAAGATGTTTTTTATGACAACCTACGGATTATCATTAAGTGGTGGCGGTGCTCGTGCAATTATACAGTTGGGCGTGTTGCAAGCCTTGTATGAACGCAATATTCGTCCGTCTGTAGTGGCTGGCACAAGTATGGGAGCAGTTATAGGCGTTTTTATTGCCGCAGGATTTGAGCCAAATGCTATCCGTACTATTTTTAAAAAAAATATAGAAACACTTTCGTTTTCATGGCTTTCGCTTTTACATTCACGACATCGGAGTCTTGCAACACTTTTAAATGTATTGAAAGAATATATACCAAAAAATAATTTCGAAACGCTTTCTTTGCCTTTATATGTGTCGGTTACAAATTTAAATACGGGAAAAAATGAGGTGATTTCATCGGGTAAATTATTTGAATTTATTATTGCTTCGGCAACAATACCTGTTTTATTTAAACCAAAAATTATTGATGGAATATTTTACGTAGATGGTGGAGTTACTAATAATTTCCCCGCACGAATATTACAAGGAAAAGCAGATAAAATTATTGGTATTCATGTAAATTATATTGCAGCTGAAGATACGTTTAATGGTGTTATTGATATTGCCGAACGAATATATCAAGTGAGTATGTACAATACGGTGCATAATAAAATTCATTTATGCGATTATTTTTTAGACCCACCACAAGCTCGAAAATACAATACATTTGATTTTGAAAAAATTGATGAAATTTATAATCTTGGATATACTGTAGGTGTTCCATTTGCGAAAAAAATTTGTGCTGTGTAATAGATTTATCATGCAGTATTACACCTAAATCTATTTACATCTATTATTTTAATTTTTTACTAAAAAGCAAATAAATATATCCACATACTTGGAAAACAGGTGTGTAATAGCGTACATTTGTTGTGCAGAAAATCGTTCTATCGCTCCGAATAGGAGAGGAAAGTCCGGACAACGCAGGGCATCGTACTGTTGAAAGAACAGATACTTGTGAAAGTATAGTATGGTAGAAGAAAATAACCGTCTGCCTTTGGTAGATAAGGGTGAGAAGGTGGGGTAAAAGCCCACCGGTATTACGTGCGAACGTAATAGCCGTACCACTTACGAGTTGCAAGACCATGTAAACCAACGCTTGAGAGCTGCCCGCTCAATGTTGGAGGGTAGGTTGCATTAGATAAATGATAGAAAATTTGCATTATGCAAATTACAGAATCTGGCTTATAGATTTTCTGCTTTTTTATAGTCCTTTTTTAGCATGCAAAATAAAGCACACTTTATTTTACATGTGTTATTTAGAAATATATGTTCTAAAAATTTTTGCAATATCGGTATTATCAATCATGCCTTGAAATGCTTCGCTGCCAGCACCAATAGAAATTAATGGAACTTGAATGCCTGAATGTGCATGGGTTGTCCAACCTATTCCTGCTTTTTCGGCAATAATTCTATTCATAGTGATACAAAATGCTGACACATTTTTTTGCCTTTCGTTTGCAGGTTTTGAAATAGAATACAATCGTTGTGCAAGTTCTGGAGCAGGAACTTTGGTGAGTGTAATAAAATCATAGGCTGCTTGTAATCGAGAAATGTCTTCGGTATTTAATTCAATTTCATCAAGCATATAATATCGACTTACAGTGTCCATAATTGTTTTAAAAGAAACCTGCGGATTTTGAGTAAACATTTCACCTAACAGTTGCTCAAACATAGAATATGAAATATGTTGATGTTGTAATATGCTCATATTTGTAGCATATGGATAATTAGCTGAACCTAAAGCCATACCTCCCGTTTCATGGTCGGCAGTTATAACTATAAGTGTTTCGTCGGGATTTTGAGCGTAAAAGGCAAGTGCTTCTTTAATAGCATTATCAAGTTCAATAACTTCGTGAATTACAGTAGCTACATCATTTGCATGTGAAGCCCAATCAATTTTACCACTTTCAATAACAAGTACAAATCCATTTTCGTTTGAAAGACACGATAAGGCACTGCGTGTAACATCAGAAAGTTTAAATCCATTGTGTGGATTGTCAATTCTATATGGAAATACTCCTTCTGTATTATATGCTAGTATATTCGAAAATTCGTGAGCGTATGCAAGGCTATCGGCATTTGAAATTAAAACATATCCTTTTTTACGAGCGTTTTCGTATGCGTTTACACCATCTTTTTCAGGATCTATAAATCCACCTCCTGCAAAAAAATCAAAATGAGCATCTGGAAGTTGTAGAGAAATTTCATGATAATTATTTCGACTTGTTGAATGTGCATAAAAAGATGCTGGTGTAGCGTGGTCAATACTTACACAAGAAACAACACCTACTTTTTTGCCAGCACGTTTTGCATCAAGAGTAAAGCTATACAGCGTATCTATTTCATTTGAAGCCATGCCTAACAGTCCGTTATTTGTTTTTGTTCCTGTAGAAATTGCTGTTCCTGCTGCCGACGAACAAGTAATATATGAGTTTGCCGAATGTGTTGTTATAAAACCTTTGCCGGGTAAATATAAAAAACCTAAACTATCTTGAGACGTAGCCCGTAAATACGCATCAGCAGCTTGTATATGTGCTAAACCCATGCCGTCGCCAATAAAAAGAATGAGGTTTTTTGGTTGTTTTTCTACGGTAGAATGAGTACATGATTGAAAAAAACAAGCAAAAATAGAAAGTATCAATATAAATTTCATCGTATTTAATTTTAAGTTATAGTTCAAAAGTATAACTTTACTTTGTTTTAAAAAATTTTTACACAAAAGAAAAAAAATTAATAAATGAGTACAGTTCGAATAACGAAAGAATTTGTTTTTGACATGGCACATGCATTATATAAATATGATGGGCTTTGTAAAAATATTCATGGACACACCTATAAATTGCAAGTAACATTGCAAGGTGAAATAAACACAGATGAAAATTCAACTAAAAATGGAATGGTGATTGATTTTGGTGAATTAAAAAATATTGTAAAGCCCGAAATTGTTGATAAATTTGATCATGCACTTGTGGTAAATGTTGCTCACGATATGAAAGCGGATATATCTCATTATCAAGAAGCAGATAAATTTATTGAATTGCCGTTTCAACCAACTACCGAAAATCTTGTTGTGTATTTTGCATCTATTATTCAAAATAAATTACCACAACATGTACGAGTTTTTAGTATTCGTTTATACGAAACTCCAACATCATGGGCAGAATGGTTTGCTGATGATAATGCGCATTCTAAAAATCTATAAATTAATGTATTATGAGCACAGAATCTATTAAAACAAATTATCCTGCTTTATACACTCTTGTTATTATATTTTTTTTCTGGGGATTTATTGCGGCTGGAAATACTGTTTTTATCCCATTTTGCAAGCATTATTTTTCACTCGATCAATTTCAATCACAATTAATAGAATTTGCGTTTTATACTGCATATTATATTGGAGCACTTGGTTTATTCGCATATAGTTCGTTTACACAGAGTGATTTAGTTGGCAGATGGGGATATAAACGAAGCATTGTGTATGGATTACTTTTTTCTGCACTTGGAGCTGTTGCTATGATATTTGCCGTATTATCAAATATGTATGTAAGTATGCTTGTAGGATTGTTTATTGTAGCACTCGGTTTTTCGTTACAACAAACCGCTGCCAATCCGTTTGCTGTTTTGTTGGGCGACCCAAAAACAGGCAGCAGTAGAATTAATCTTACTGGAGGGGTAAATTCATTAGGAACAACTATAGGACCTATCATATTAGGATTGGCTTTGTTTGGAGGAATAACTGAAATAACAAATGAGCAAATTATTCATTTAGAACTCGATAAAGTGGTGTTGTTATATGTGGGAGTGGGTATTTTGTTTTTGTTTGCAGCTGCACTGTTCTTTTTTTCAAAAAAAGTACCGAGTGGTTTTCAAACAGAAAAAATTGAAAATGCTCATAAAGCATTAAAAATGTTGTTTGTAGTAACGGCATTGCTGTTTATAATGTTTATTCCTGTGTTTAATTCATACAAAAGTGATGATGTAAAACAAATTGAAACTATAGAAATGCACATATCTGATTTACAGCTTTTACGTGAAAATACAACGCAGGAAAATCAACACGAATATTCTACACAAATAGCTGATTTGCAGCAACAAAAAAACAGCATATCGGAACCGCTTGAACAAAAACGCATGTTTTTACTCATAGGTGCATTTTGTGCAGTGGTGGGAGGTTTATTATTTGCTAAAAAAAGGTCAAAACATGCTGCTGCAGGATGGGGAGCTATGCAATATCCTCAATTAATCTTAGGAATGGTAGCTATTTTTATGTACGTAGGTGTTGAGGTGGGCATAGGCAGTAATTTAGGAGAACTTATGAATAAAACGTTTGGATACGAATCGTCGCAAATAGCACCGTTTATTTCAATGTTTTGGGGAAGCCTTATGATTGGTCGTTGGGCAGGAGCTGTGCATGTATTTAATTTGAAAAAAACAACACAAACAATTGCTCTTATTGCTGCACCGCTTGTTGCATTTTTTTTAATACTTGGCTTAAACATACTTTCTGGACATAATGTGCAAATACTTTATTATTATATAGTGTGTGTATGTGTGCAAATTATTGCGTTTTTATGGTGCAAAGGAAAACCAATACGAAGTTTATTTGTGTTTGCAACGCTTGGTATAATTGCTATGACTATTGGTCTTGTAACAGAAGGAACAGTAGCAATATATGCGTTTTTATCGGGAGGATTATTTTGCAGTATTATGTGGCCTTCAATTTTTAGTTTATCTATTATTGGACTTGGGAAATACACTTCGCAAGGGTCTGCATTTTTAGTTATGATGATTTTAGGAGGAGGTATTATTCCCTCAATTCAAGGTAAATTAGCCGATATTATAGGAATTCATCAATCGTATATTATTCCAATTATATGCTTTGCATACATTGCTTTTTTTGCTTTTGCGGTGCGTAAGGTGTTGCAAAAACAAAAAATTGATGTTGATAGTGTTGAATAATAGTGTAATATCGTGCGTTTGCTGTAAGATGTGTATATGAATTATACACAATAAATTGCTGTTTTTATAGGAAAATACAAGTAAAATGAAATTTGAACAATACGCTATAAGTCGTAAAATTAAAGATAGTTTGCGTGAACTGTCGTTTGTGAAACCTACTGATATTCAATATAAAGCTATTCCTTCTATTTTAAAAGGCGAAGATGTTTTGGCAATTGCACAAACTGGAACTGGAAAAACAGCAGCATTTGCAATTCCTGCAATTAATATATTATATACACAAAAGCGGTCATCTTCATTTAAAGGAGTTCGATGTGTGGTAATGGAACCAACTCGTGAATTAGTAATTCAAACAGCACGAAATTTTCAATTAATTGGAAAATATACCAACATATCTATTTTAGGACTGTTTGGCGGAGTTGAACAAGACCCACAAATTGCGAAATTAAAAAAAGGTGTTGATGTATTAATTGCAACACCCGGACGATTATTTGATTTAATAAGTCAGGGATATGTTGATTTGCGAGCATTACAATTGCTTATTCTTGACGAAGCTGATCATATGCTTGATTTAGGATTTATTGATGATATTCGTCAACTTATTCGATATCTTCCTCAAAAACGACAAACTCTTTTCTTTTCGGCTACAATTAATCCTGAAATTAAAAAATTAGCATATTCGCTTGTGCATAAGCCTGTTCGCATTCAAATCTCTCCCAAAGATCCTGTTTCAAAAAATGTTGACCATTATGTGAGTTTTATTCAAAAAGATGATAAACGCTTTTTTTTAGAACAATGTATAAAAAATAATGCTGAACATAAAATCCTTGTGTTTGTACGCACAAAAGTACGAGCCGAGCGAGTAAAAAAAGCTATGGGACGCGTTGAAATACAAGCAGAAACAATACATGGTGATAAAGAGCAAAAAGAACGAAGCGCAATAATGAGAAAATTTTCGTCGGGAGAAATTAAAGTATTAATTGCAACAGATATTTCGGCACGAGGTATTGATATTGCAAACATTAGCTTTGTTGTTAATTATGATTTGCCCGACATTCCCGAAAATTATGTGCACCGTATTGGACGAACGGGGCGAGGAACAAAACGCGGAAATGCTCTGTCATTTTGTAGCACTGAAGAAAAAGAAATTTTGAGTGAAATTGAAACATTCCTTGGAACCCCTATTACTATTATTTCATTAGACAAATATCAATATCAAGAAACTATTGAGAGTTCTCACGCAGCAACACATGATATGCAAGCCTTGCTACGCGATGTTGAGAGTTTTGAAGAGATTGCTCGTAAAAAAGCAAAATCTAAAAAGAAAAAATAAATGTACTATAATTCATGTTTTTTTTATTAGCTCTTCGTATTAAATAAAAAAAGTGTATTTTTGCACCGTCTTTGCCCAGGTGTTGGAACTGGTAGACAAGCATGGTTGAGGGCCATGTGCTCGTACGAGCGTGCAGGTTCAAGTCCTGTTCTGGGCACTTTTGTTTGTCTCGCAACACAAAATCACACATAAAAATTTTTCATATTACATCTGTTATAACAATGAAAGAAGGGGGAAGTATTATACTGTTTTTGTTGATTTTTTAAAGAAATGATGTGTAAGTTCCTTGTATCTGCATAAGAGGGTTTGGGGCATTGAATAATTGAACATATATTTGACCAAAATTTACAGTCTATGTGGTTATTTCTCACCTTTGTTTCTGCTTTTTTTATAGGATTTTACGAACTTGCTAAAAAACATGCTGTGCAGCAAAACGCCGTGTGGTTAGTCTTACTCTATACTTCGCTTACGGGAGCTGCCATTTTTGCTCCGTTTATTATATTATCTAAACTCCAAATTCTTTCAGAAGATTTTATTTTATACGTTCCTCCAATTACTATACGCGAACACGGATTTATTCTTATAAAAACCTGTTTGGTGCTTACCTCATGGGTGCTTTCGTACTTTGCGCTAAAGCATTTGCCTATTACTATAGCTGCTCCTATTCGTTCTACCTCGCCACTATGGACTATTTTTGGAGCATTAGTATTGTATGGCGAATTATTATCCCTTCAGCAATGGATTGGCGTAATAGTTACACTCGGATTTTTCTTTATGTTTTCGTTAGCTGGCAAGCGAGAGGGTATTCATTTTACATCTAATGTGTGGGTGTGGTTGGCTCTATTAGCTACTATGTTTTCATCGTCGAGTGCCCTGTTTGATAAGCATCTTATCCGCAATATAGATAAAGTAGCTGTGCAGGCATATTTTACAGTTTATCAGGTAGTTTTGCTATTTCCGGTAGTGTTTACTATTCGCCGCCTGCAGCCCAAGCCTCAAACCTTAGATTGGCGTTGGTCTATTCCTATTATAGCTATATTTCTATTACTTGCCGACTTTTTCTATTTCGCTGCACTCAATCAGCCCGATTCTTTACTTGCGGTTGTTTCTACTATTAGGCGTGGCAGTGTGCTTATTACCTTTGGATTTGGAGCATGGCTGTTTAAAGAAAAAAACGTATGGAGAAAAAGCATCTATCTCATAGGAATTTTAATTGGATTACTTATTTTACTCTTGAGCAATGGATAGTAAAAATTTACACATACATATTATAGTGTGTGCACTTTGTATTGTTCTATACGTTACAAATAGCACCGCTCAAACGCAAAATAGTAATATATATAGCGGCGGTATGCTTATAGTGCAACCCGGAAAGCTCTTTGCTCATAACGATTTTCAGACCATAGAATCCTTTAATAATGGCATTGGAGGCATTATGCGGTTCTACGTTCTAAAATATGCCACTATAGGTATATATGGTGGTTCGCAACGCACACATTATACATCGAAAGGTTCAAAAGATTCTTTTTTTAATGTAGGATATGGCGGCGTATTCGTGGGATATAGCTATGCTCACTCTCGATTTCGTTACACGTTTTCTATGTATGGCGGATACGGAAGTATAAAAAACTTACATATAGAATCGCAAATAAACACGCAGCTACAAGTAGCGCATTACTATACACATTCGAGTTTTATCGCATCGCCCATAGCAAGTATAGATTATTCGTTTGCATCTCGTCTATCGGCTACACTGCAAGTGGTGTGCCTCACGGGTGTATATAATACACAGCGATTTTATAATCCTATAGTGCAATTAGGAATACTTTTTAGACGATAGCATTAATTTTATAATTGCAATATAATTGAAAAAATCACAAAAAAAGCTATCTGTATGTAGATAGCTTTTAAACCGAATTTGTATATATCTATTAATTTTTTGTTACCACGCCTGTCATAACAATGTTATGCATTGCAGGTGTTGTATTTGTTGTTACAATTGCTCCTTTTTGAAATTTTCCAACAGATGCTGCATCATATTCTAAATAAATAACCGCTTTTTGTCCAGGCATAATTGGAGTTTTTGTCCATTCGGGAACCGTGCAGTCACAATCTGGTTCTACTTTTGAAATAATTAACGGAGCATTACCAGTATTTTGTAGTTCAAATTTTATTTGAACAGGTTTATTGTGTGGAACATCTCCAATATCAATTATAGAATTTTCCCATCTTACACGAGGTGCACGTGTAGTTTGTAAATCGCTTTCCTGCACTTTGTTGTTATTTGGATCGCCCCATTGTGCAAATCCAAAAAAAGGAATCATTGTACAAAATAAAAGTATTAATTTTTTGTTCATTGCTATATAATTTTAAATGAATGACTGTTTTGCAACAAAAAAAGTTGCGTAATATATGTTATATTTTTAAATCTTTCAATTATCTTGCCAAAACGTCAGATTCAGTTCGACTTTTTCGCAGAATATATAATAATTTTATATTTTTGAAAAAAAAAGATGAATATTCAACAAGTTAAACAACGATTTAGTATAATTGGTAATACTCCTCGATTAGAACGAGCTATTGAAACCGCATTGCAAATAGCTCCTACTAATTTATCTGTGTTAATTATGGGCGAAAGTGGTACCGGAAAAGAAGTTTTTTCTCAAATAATACATCAAAATAGTACAAGAAAACATAATCAATATATAGCAATAAACTGCGGTGCAATTCCTGATGGAACTATTGATTCAGAGCTGTTTGGACACGAAAAAGGAGCGTTTACAGGAGCGGTAGATAGCAGAAAAGGATATTTTGAAGTTGTAAACGGCGGCACTATTTTTTTAGATGAAGTTGGAGAATTACCATTAAGTACACAAGTGCGATTATTACGAATTTTAGAAGTGGGCGAATTTATTAGAGTAGGTTCATCAAAAACACAAAAAACAGATGTGCGTATTGTTGCTGCTACCAATGTGGATTTGCTAAAAGCTATTGAACAAGGAAAGTTTCGCGAAGATTTATATTATAGATTAAATACAGTGCCTATTACAATTCCGCCTCTTCGCGAGCGAAAAGAAGACATTTCATTATTGTTTAAAAAATTCTCGAACGATAGTTGCGAAAAATATGGTATGCCACGAGTCTCTCTTGACAATTCAGCATTAGATTTATTAATGGGGTATAGATGGCCAGGGAATATTCGTCAGCTTAAAAATATTGCAGAACAAATTTCAGTAGTTGAACAAGAACGACTTATAACATACGAAATCTTAAAATCATATCTTCCAAAAACATACGACACACGCTTGCCTGCAATTATACCAAAAGATTCAGAACAAGCAAATTATTCGTCGGAACGCGAAATATTATTTAAGTTGTTGTTTGATATGAAAAAAGATATGAATGAACTTAAAAAATTAGTTCATGATATTATGGAAAATAACGAACATAATATTCATATTTCGCGTGAACAAGAGCATGTCTTAAACACTATTCTTGAATCGCCTCAAGAAGATAATGCAACATTTGTAAATCCAAATGATTCATATGTAGAACAATATCATGCAAATACAGCTAAAAATATACATGTTGAAGACACGCACGAAATAATTGACGAATCCTTGTCATTAATAGATAAAGAGGTTGAATTTATTAAAAAGGCTTTAGCAAAACATAATGGAAAACGTAAGCCTGCTGCACAAGAATTAGGAATTTCAGAACGAACATTATACCGAAAAATTAAAGAATATAATATATAATTTAGCGCCTTTTTAACATAATATTTTAAAACACATGAAATTTTTTACGCTGTTTTTCTTTTGCATACCTCTGTGTTTTTACGCTTGTACCGTAAATTATTCTTTGTCGGGAAAATCAATTTCTCCTGATGTGAAAACATTTTCGGTTGCCTATATTGACAATCAAGCTTCGCAAATAATTCCTACTTTAAGTGATGATATTACCGAAGGACTGAAAGAACGATTTCGTTCGCAGGCTGGTTTGCAACTACTTTCTCGCGATGGTGATTTGCAGTTTGAAGGGAAAATAACAAATTATTCTGTTGCGTATCAGGGGGTTACTGCCGATCAGCAGGCAGCTCAAAATAGATTAACAATTACGGTATTTATTACATTTACAAATACGGTTGAACCTGCTAAAAATTTTGCGAAAAGTTTTTCTGCATATCGTGATTATGATGCACGAGGAAGTGGTATGGAAGAATTATATATTCCTGAAATTGTAGAACAGCTTATTGAAGAAATTTTCATGAATTCGGTGGCTACGTGGTAAATAATCTGTACTTTTGATTATATTTATATAGTATGAATAGAGAGCATCTCATAAAATATATACAAAATCCGAATCTTATAGATGATGAGGCAACTCGCAAACTTGAACAGATGTTGCAACAATATCCTTATTTTCAAACGGCTCATCTGTTGTTTGTAAAAGGACTTAAAAATAGCAATGATTCTCGATTTCAAAATCAACTTAAAATCGCAGCAACTCATGCAGGAAATAGGACGTTATTGTTTAATGTCTTACATGAACAACATGCTGAATTTGTATATGCTCCAGAAAACCAAACAGAACACGAAAATATAATACCAGAAACTGTTCCTGTTTTACCAGAAACTGTTGATAGCGAAACTCCTATAACAGACGCGCAATTTGCTCAAGAGTTAGAAGAGGTTCAAGAGCCTGAAACTCAGGGGTTAGACTCTGTCGTTGAAATTCCTGCAGACTCAGTTTTAGAGGAGCAAAAAGGTGAAATAACCGAAGATGAAACAGTAACTGAAGATGTCGTAATTCCTATTGAATCTTCTGAAATTCCAGAACCTCTTGAATTAGATGCACAAACTTCACCTCCTGAATCACCTTCTTTAGAGGATATTTCTATACCAGAACCGCCTTCTATTGTTGTTGCAGAGACAGACGTAAGTACCGAACTGCCTCAGGAACCAAAACATATACATTCAGATACGGTACAAACAGAAAAAACAGAGCAATCTCTTGCAGATATTGTTCTTCAACGTTTAAAAGAAATAGAAGAACGTGATAAACAAGCACAAGCGGATCAAATTGCAGAACCTGAGCCTGAGCCTTTGCATGAAGACACTCCTGTTGTTGCCGATGTGCCAACAGAACCACAACTGTCAGAATCGGAAATGTCAGACGAAGATACTATATCGCATACTATTCCTGAGCAATCACAAGAACCACATATACAAAAATCTAAGGACGATAAACTTTTAAATTTTGTTTTTTCTGATTTTGAAGAAAAAACAGAAAATGAGACAGTTTCTCCGCCTCAATCAGATAACAAAACAGTTGTTCATGCATCGTCTATGTGGTTTGAAAATAGTGAAATACCACCCGAATCTCTTGATATTTCAAATCCAATAGATGCGTTTCTTGCTAAACAGCCACAGATGAAACCTCGTTTTGAAATAACCGAATCCACAGAAGAACAGCATGATATATCAGAAGAAAGTGTGAGGGAAGGAGAATATTTATCAGAAACTTTGGCAAAAGTATATGTCGCACAAAAAAATTATACAAAAGCAATACATATATACCAAAAATTAAGTTTGAAATATCCCCAAAAAAGTGTTTACTTTGCAAACCAAATTTTAGAAATACAACAAAAATTAAAATAATTTTATCATGGGTCAAGTAATATTTAATATTCTAATTATTATAACAAGTATTCTTATTATTCTTATTGTACTTGTTCAAAATTCAAAAGGAGGCGGTCTTGCTTCAAATTTTGGTTCTTCGGGTCAGTTAATGGGAGTTAAAAAAGAAACAGATTTTCTTGAAAAAGCAACATGGTCATTAGCCATAGCACTTGTGTTCTTTTGTTTTTTATCAACTATGACATTAGATAAAGTACGAATTGTTGAAAAACGTTCGCAATTTGAAGAAAATATTCCAACAAGTCCTCTTGTTGTTCCTGAAGGAATTCAAACAGCAGAAGATTTTATAGAAGAATAATATAGTAAAAAAACAAATAAAAAAATGTCAGTGTGTCATACATGCTGACATTTTTTTTGCTTTTTTTTAGGAAATATATAATTTTTTATGACAAAATTTCCTTTTATTTTCATGGCATACATTGTGAAATACAAGCAACAAAACTATTTTAGTGTTCATTAAAAATTGATAAACATATGGCAGAAATTAAAGGAAGACCACTTGCAGGAAAGGTCTTAGTAAAACCAATTGAAGCAGAACAGAAAACTGCAGGAGGAATTATTATTCCAGATTCAGCAAAAGAAAAACCCTTACAAGGAAAGGTAATTGCTATTGGAAAACCTAAAAAAGATGAAGAAATGGAAGTGTCTGTAGGTGACTCTGTATTATACGGAAAATATGCAGGAACCGAAATTTCTATTGATGGAGAAGATTACTTACTTCTTTCTCAAACAGATATACTTATTATTTTATAAATAATTTAAAATTAATTAGAAGCTATGGCAAAAGAAATAAAATTTGATATTGAAGCGAGAGATGCACTGAAGCGTGGTGTCGATACGCTTGCAAATGCTGTGAAAATAACATTAGGTCCAAAAGGACGAAATGTTGTAATTGAAAAAAAATTTGGTGCTCCGCAAATTACAAAAGATGGTGTTACTGTTGCAAAAGAAATTGAATTATCAGACCCTTTTGAAAACATGGGAGCGCAAATGGTGAAAGAAGTTGCGTCAAAAACAAATGATAATGCTGGTGATGGAACTACAACTGCAACGGTTTTAGCTCAATCAATTGTAAGCGTGGGCTTAAAAAACGTTGCCGCTGGAGCAAATCCAATGGATTTAAAACGTGGTATTGATAAAGCGGTTAAAGCGGTAGTGGCTCATCTTGACGGACAAGCTGAATCTATCCCAGGAGATGGAAGTAAAGTTGAACAAATTGCTCGTATTTCTGCAAATAACGACGAGGAAATTGGAAAACTTATAGCAGAAGCTATGAAAAAAGTAAAAAAAGAAGGTGTTATTACTGTTGAAGAAGCAAAAGGAACGGACACTACTGTTGAGGTTGTTGAAGGAATGCAGTTTGACCGTGGATATTTATCTGCATATTTTGTAACTGATACAGAAAAAATGGAAGCGGTTCTTGAAACTCCTTACGTATTATTATATGATAAGAAAATATCAACCATGAAAGATTTGCTTCCTATTCTTGAAGCTACTGTACAAACAGGACGTCCTCTATTAATAATTGCCGAAGATATTGATGGTGAGGCTTTAGCGACTTTAGTGGTTAATAAATTACGCGGCTCTTTAAAAATTGCAGCGGTTAAAGCTCCAGGATTTGGTGATAGAAGAAAAGAAATGTTGCAAGATATCGCAATTCTTACGGGCGGTACTGTTATTTCTGAAGAAACAGGTTTAAAACTTGAAGCTACAACACTCGATATGCTTGGAACATGCGAAAAAGTATCTATCGATAAAGAAAATACTACTATTGTGAATGGCTCTGGAGAAAAAGAGCAAATTACAGCTCGTATTGCTCAAATTAAAAATCAAATAGAAGCATCTACTTCTGATTATGATAAAGAAAAACTGCAAGAACGTTTAGCTAAATTGGCAGGAGGTGTTGCTGTGCTTTATGTTGGTGCTGCATCTGAAGTTGAAATGAAAGAGAAAAAAGACCGTGTTGATGACGCTCTGAGTGCAACAAGAGCTGCTATTGAAGAAGGTATTATTCCTGGTGGTGGTGTGGCGTTTATTCGTGCACAAGAAACTCTAAAAGCACTTAAAGGTGCAAATGATGATGAAACAACAGGTATTGAAATTATCAAACGTGCAATAGAAGAACCACTTCGACAAATTGTTCAAAATGCAGGGGGCGAAGGCTCGGTGATTGTTCAAAAAGTACGCGAAGGTAAAGGCGATTTTGGATTTAATGCATATGAAGAACGATTTGAAAATTTAAAAGAAGCTGGTATTATCGACCCGAAAAAAGTTGCTCGTATTGCATTAGAAAATGCTGCTTCAATAGCTGGCATGCTGCTAACAACAGAATGCGTGTTGGCTGATGAAAAATCGGAAGAATCTATGCCTCCTATGGGTGCTCCTGGAATGGGCGGAATGGGTGGTATGGGCGGAATGATGTAAGTCAAAAAACTCATTATAAATTTTAAAAAGCGAATGCATACAATGTGTTCGCTTTTTTTATGGAGAATTTTATGCTGAAATACGATTTTCTTTGCGATTACATGATTTTTTTTTATATTTTAGACATGTTTTTATTTGATGTAAAAACAATTCATTGTGATATGTAAATAGAAAAATAATGTTCCCATATACTCGTCTTCGTAGATTGCGTTACAACAGCACATTGCGTGCTATGGTGCAAGAAACACAATTGTTACCCAACAACCTTATTATGCCTATGTTTGTCCATTATGGCAAGGGAGTAAAAAATCCTATTCCTTCAATGCCAGGGATTTTTCAGTATTCGGTTGATTTACTTATACATGAATGTTCTCGTTTGTATAATCTTGGTGTACATTCTGTATTATTATTTGGCATTCCTGAACATAAAGATGAAACAGGTGAATGTGCATGTTTAGAAAATGGTATTGTGCAGCAAGCTATAATTGCATTAAAAAAACATATTCCTGATTTATTTGTAATTGCCGATGTCTGTAATTGTGAATATACTACGCATGGACATTGTGGTACAATTGTAGATGGCGACGTGCATAACGATATTACCTGTAAAACGCTTGCGCAACAGTCTGTATCGCTTGCACGCACAGGTGTTGATATGATTGCTCCAAGTGATATGATGGACGGACGAATTGGAATTATTCGAAAAGAACTTGATGCACATGGATTTGAATCGCTGCCAATTATGGCGTATTCTGCAAAATATGCTTCTGCGTTTTATGCTCCATTTCGTGATGCTGCACAGAGTACACCAATGTTTGGAGATAGAAAAACTTATCAAATGAATCCTGCAAATAAAAAAGAAGCACTTCGTGAAGTTGAGTTAGATATACATGAAGGGGCTGATATTGTTATGGTAAAACCTGCATTGAGTTATTTAGATATTATTCACACCATTTCATCTACGTATAATGTGCCGGTGGCTGCATATAATGTGAGTGGTGAATATGCTATGGTAAAAGCGGCAGCACAACAAGGTTGGATTGATGAGGAAAATATGATTCTTGAAATCCTTACATCTATAAAACGTGCAGGAGCCAATATGATAATTAGTTATCATACACAAGACATAATTTCTACTCTTACAAAATAGTATGTTTTACATTTTTATTTAAAAATTAATTCCTATCACAATGACTTATATTCAAAGCACACAAGCATTTGCTCAAGCTCAAAAATATATTCCCGGAGGTGTAAATTCACCAGTTCGTTCTTTTAAAAGTGTTGGAGGAACGCCTGTTTTTATTGAATCGGCACGGGGTGCCTATATTGTTGATATAGACGGAAATTCATATATCGATTATGTTGGTTCGTGGGGACCAATGATTTTAGGACACGCTCATCATGATGTTGTTGCAAGTTTGTCTGATGCAATTTCTCGTGGAACAAGTTATGGTGCTCCAACTTTGTTAGAAACTGCACTTGCAAAATTAATTGGTGAAATGATGCCATCAATTGAATCTGTGCGTATGGTAAACTCTGGAACTGAGGCAACTATGAGTGCAATTCGATTGGCACGAGGATATACAAATCGCTCAAAAATTGTAAAATTTGAAGGTTGTTATCATGGACATGGCGATAGCTTTTTAATTCAAGCAGGTTCGGGTGCTCTTACGCTGAGCAATCCAAATTCTCCGGGAGTAACAAAGGGTACAGCACAAGATACATTGCTTGCACAATTTAATAATTCTGAATCGCTCGAAACGCTTTTCCAACAATTTGGACATGATATTGCGGGTGTTATAATTGAACCAGTTACTGGAAATATGGGCGTTGTATTGCCTAAAAAAGAGTTTTTAATGAATCTGCAAACACTTTGTAAAAAGTATGGTGCGTTACTTATTTTTGATGAGGTAATGACGGGTTTTCGGGTAGCAAAGGGAGGTGCTCAGAGTATTTATGGCATATCGCCCGATATTACCTGTTTGGGCAAAATAATTGGAGGTGGTTTACCTGTGGGAG
>Ga0265293_10003852_pt1 | contig 27285 bp, 27 predicted proteins | sample Munlanlewell138R_FD_192505 | JGI IMG/M metagenome (GOLD analysis project Ga0265293, IMG submission 192505) | Leachate microbial communities from a municipal landfill in Southern Ontario, Canada - Leachate well 138R | ecosystem: Engineered > Solid waste > Landfill > Unclassified | place: Canada...
TTTTAGCAGTGCTTCTGCATCCAGAAGTTTTGCCTTTGCCTGTTCCAATTCGGCCTGAGCATTCAGCAAAGCAGCCTTCGATTTACGCATGGCTTCAATGCCTTCGCTGGCTTCGTTTTTAATACAGCCAACAGCGAGTACACCTAATAATAAAAAGGCTGTACTCCATTTTAAAAATTTTTTCATGCATTAAAAATTTTAAGTTAAACAAAAGTTTATATGATTATCAAATTTCAGTTTTCGGCTATGATACATATACTATATAGATGCAAAGTTAAACGATAATTTGAAATTGCAAAATATTTTCTGTTGAAAACTTGTTAAAAACCTTGCAGAATCAAGGACCTTCATCCGGGTCGGGATCGGGGTCAGAGTCTGTTTCCGGTAGGGTCAACTGATTGGATCCTTTTTGCGGTTGTATGTTCTCTTCAAAGCCCCACAACTCAAAATACGGATGCTCAAGGACTTCCAACGGGATTGTGCCGTTTAGCACATTGTTTTTCAGCACAAATGTCTTCAAACTAGAAAGCCCTTTACCGTATTGTGGCGGGATGTTGTATCCCACAAGGATGTAATTCCCTATAGTACAGCTTTCCAAATTGAGAACTTCCAGGTTGTTCAAGTCTTTCCAAGACTCGGGAAGCCAACCTGTAATTTGGGGGTTCTTTGACAAATCCAGTTTTTCCAAATAGCTGAGTACATGGAGCGGATCTTTTTCCGTACCGTCACCTAATGACCCCGCCAGGCGGGCATTGGACAGACTGATTTCTTTTACGTAGCGTTCTCCGTTACGGACCGCTGTTTCCAGCACCACGCCCGGCCATTCATCTACAGGAAGTTGCAAGTTCCACAAATGCGTATCCCTCCAATTGTTCCCATTCATGTTGTTGTAGAACTTAATCAGGGCCAAGCTGTCTCTTTCTGCCACACGGGCACCGCGTTGTGTCAAATCAAACGATTTGAAAACTTGGTCTGTGCCGGCTTTAAGCACTTGCAGAACGGCCTTCCGGCTACTTACTGTAGGCACAGGCAAAGCTTCAAACGTCCAAGTGGTGGTCCTGTCTTCTGTCTTTACAGACTTTTGTACAATCCAAGAAGCGTTCAACACGTATTCTGCCTGCGTGTTCGTCTCTACAACCAATGCAAACGTGTCTCCTCTGTTATCCAAAACTTCCGGAGCTTGCAATGTTATATTTGCAAATATCGGTTCCAAATCTTGCTGTATAACAAACCCTGCGCGCACATGGCTGTTGTCGGTGGACTCCAGTTCCATGCGGGCCGTGCGTTCCGTCGTTTGCCTGTTGGGTTTCACAGCAAACGACATGAGAGTCGTATTCTTTTCTTTGGGCTCCAACACAATCTGTTCTACCCAAGAGGGATGAGTGAAAATACCCCATGGAACGTTGGCTTCTATGATTACTTCATAATCACCGCCGCCGTAAGGCACCTTTAGCGTGTCTATTTGAGGTGTGATAACAGGCACGGATCCTACTTGATTGATAATACGAGAAACCACAAGCGGGTCGTCTTCGTCGTCCTCTGTCATGACTGTCAACACAGCCTGACGAGTAGTAATTTCTTCATTGGCATCCACTTGTAACACAACCTTGTTGGCCTCTTCTCCGTTCTCCTTTACCACCTTCAACCAATCTCCTGACACAACAGCTTTCCAAGGCACGTTGGAACGAACGGGAATGGTTATCATACCGCCTTCTGCTTGAACCGGATCTATCTGGTTTTGTTCAGGCAACACCAAACTGCGCTCTCCGGGTAGTTGCTCAATGGTTATGGTTTTGCTGTACGTTTTGTCTTTATCTGTAATCTGCAATGTAGTGGACCTGTGTGATATGGCTTCGTTTTCCCCCACTGTTATTTGCAACTTGTCTGTTGTTTGTGCCGTTCCCAAAATCCAGTCCGCCGTTTGAGAAAGGTCTGCTTGCCAGTCAAAATTGGCTTGTACGCCTATCGAATACGCCCCACCCTTTGCCGGTATGTCTTTCAATGTGTCCGGAGTGAGCGTGGCTTGTGCCGGAGCGCCTTGTTGCTTTACAGTTATCTGTGTAGTTCCTAGCTGCGGATATTCTGCAGAAGAAATAAACAAGAGACCTGTTCTTTCTTCTACTCGCACGTTAGGCTCTACCACAAAATCACAATCGGCAGGTTGCATAAGCTTTGTTCCCACCATGCTGATCCAAGGTGTTTCCGTGGCAGCCTGCCATGGAATGTTGGACAAAACCGTCACCTTGTACACACCACCTTCCGCCGTTGCTATTACTTCTTTGCTGTCCACCTCTATAGCCGGAGCCTCGGCTTCTTGTACAATCTGCAATACGGCAGATAAAGTTCCGTTTTGTTGCTTGAACAAAACGCTGCCCTGCCTGTCTTCCAAAGCCGTATTGGGTTCTATCGAAAACACATAACGTTTTGTCGTTACGGTACGCGTTTCCACAAAAGCAATCCACGACACATCCGGTGTAACGGAAAGTTCCAAGTTGGTTGTAACGCCTACAGAGAGCGTATCACCGGCGGCACCAACCGTCTTTTTTGTACTGTCTAATTTCAAGTGTGGGGCTTCGCCTTCTTGTGTTACAGTAATCTCTCTGACGGCTTTTTCTCCTGAAATAGTAAATGTGGCGTGTCTGGCCGTCAAGTTTGGATTGGCCGAGGCGGTTACCGTGATATTCCTGTCTCCGTACCCTCTCATGGGGTTGACGACAATCCAGGTATCGGATATTTCTATAGTCCAAAGAAAATTGGAGGAAATAGCAAAGTCGCTTGTATTTCCTTCGGCCGGGAAATCCATTTTAGTATACGGAGTAACTAAGATTTCATCACTGCCCGGTTTAATGCAACCACTCAAAATCAATCCCAACACCGGGAGGACCATCCGTAATATAAGTTTACGTAACATATATATCTTCTTTTGCAAACATTGCGTAAGGGGGTGCAAGTTACGGATTTTTTACATAAGACGTACCTGTGCTTTCATTTGTTGCACCTGAAAGAACAACAGTCGCTGAATTGCCAAACTCCATAATTTGTCTGACAAAATCCCTTACCATGGCCCTGTCTGTTTGTTGCAAGGTGTTTTCGTAGCCTGTCACAAAGTCTCTGTTGCTGCAACTATACAACACCAGCATGCGAGCATGCCAGGCCGCGTTGAACATATTTTCTTTATACGACGCCAACAAAGCATGCTTGGCTTTTTCAAGAGATTGTTGCGTGGGACCAAAGGCTGCCAGGTTGGCCAACGTTTGTTCCAAACGGTGGCGGTTGTAGGCTAAATCCCTGGCGTCTGAAGAAAATCCTGTATACAAAATATAATGTCCCCTGGGATAATACTCCAACACCGTCTGTACATATACGGCTCCATCTGTACCTTGTTGCACCAGTTTTTCCAACACCTGCAACAGCACGTATTGCTCCAACGTATAGGGACACGGTCCGGAATACACTTGTACTGCCTTGCTCTCCTGAGCCGGGTTAGGAAAAGAAATAGTCTGTTCATACATCCCTTTACGCATCCCTACCTCTTCCGGAGCATCTTCTAAAGAAAAGGCCACAGGCGCAGGCATGCCACCCAAAAAACTTTGTACCCACTGTTCCAAAGAGTCTATAGGAATGTCTCCGGTACATATAAAATCAAAGCCTTTTGGAGCTGACGCACAAGATGCAAGCCTGTTCTCAAAAAGCATAGCACGCAAACTGTCCAATAAAATATTGCGGGATAAATTACGTCCGGCCTGTATGTATTTTTCCCGCTCTTGCTGCATACTTTGTATATAAGAGGGGTTTTCCAAGATGTTTTCTATTTGTACGGCTGCCTGCTGCAAAAACGTTTGCAAAGAATCTGTTGTCGTATTTCCAAACAACAGCAACCCTTGAGTTGTCTGCTTCCACAGCAACGGCCCGGCAGATTTATGAAATATATCCTGCGGAACAAACGGCACACATACCTCAGGCGCTTTTTCTTTAGCCATAAAACAAACGGTTCCCGGCTGCAAAGTGTCCGGCCTTACATAAAAATGCGATCCACCTGAAAGCTCCCACACCGTAACTCCCCGGTGTGCTTCCAAAGCTGTATGCACAATTTCTCCGGCTCTGACCTCTGACAAAACATCTGCTTTGACAGAAGGTGTAAACGGCCCTTGAGGAATGTTTTTCAACGTTCCGTATAGTTGTTCCAAGCTGTCCGCATCTATTACGGGAACCACCCGGCTGCGTTCCAAACTGTCCAATTGCAACCTCAGGTCTATATCTAAAATTTGCTCTGACAGTTCCATCAACAGCGCTTCTTCAAAGGGAAACGATATACCGGTCAGCTCTTCTTCCAGACGCGCCCTCTCTTCTTGTAAAAAAGAAGGCAAATACTTGACCGGAGTTACCAGACTGTCTGCCGCATCCATAGCAGGAGAAAACGTAAAGTTTGGTTCCGACGCCAACAACACGCCTTTGACATATTGATTCACATGTCTGAGCGTAACATAAGGTACCATTCGACTGACAAAGCCATACCTCCAAGCAGCTTCCGCAGCCGGCATGCCATCAAAAAAATGACGTACATACTCTCGTGCAAACTGACGATTGGTGCGTACTTTGCTTTTTTCAAAACGATACCACTCGTCTCTAAGATATTGTTTACGCGCCGCATCAAAGACCTCTTGTGAAACGCCGTTACGTGCCAAACGCAGGCACTCTGCACTCATTGTATGAAACGTAGCTGTCAGGCTGTCCGGATGCACATGCGCCTCCCATACCATGTGTGTTTCCGCTCGTACTTGTATGGGATGCTTCAAAGGTTGGGTAGCGGCATATTTCATGACAAATTTCAAAAAATCCATCACAAAAAATTCGCTTTCGGCACGCATTTCCCTCGGCAACGGAGGCAAAGGAAAGGCAATGGCCACTTGTGGATATCCCTTTTGCAGGTCTGGGGGCAACGGCTTGGCCAAAAAGGATTTGGTAATAAAAGCCGAGTCTGTCCCCTGAGGTATTTCTTGAGCCCGCATCACTTCTACGGTAGGCGGCAGCGTTCCCAAACGACGTTGCAAAAACGCTTCTGCCGAGTCTGCTTGAAAGGTCCCCGTCAAAAACACGCCTGTCAAATGCGGCCTGTATGTACCGGGAGACATAATGAGCAATTCTTTGAGAGTCCGCTCCAAAGCTACAATCCCATCGTTTACCCCCACCAAATCCGACGTATTCAACACCTCTTCATAAAAAGGCTTTCTGATAGGCTTTTGCACAAGAGCAAAATGCATCTGCCCCACGGGGAGGTCGTTCTCTTGAATGTAGTACATGAGCCCGTTGGGAAGCCGACCGGTTCTAAACCGGCTGTCTTGAGAAACGACAGTTGCTCCTTGTGCCGGACAACAGTTCGCCCCCACTATCAAAAAAGCCAATGCTACAAACAGACTTTGCCACTTCATATAAGAAAAATTTATTGTTGCTTTAATTGCAAAGGTATAAAAAAAGACCTACTTTTGTCGGCAAAATTTAAGGATAAAAAATGAAGAAAATCAAGATTTTATTTGCCACCCTGATGGCCGTTGCTTCTGTAACCTTCTTGCACGCGCAAGACCTAAACAGTGCCATAGAGGCATACAACCTGGGAGCAACTGCTGCACAAGATGGAAATTATGTTACTGCCATTGAGCATCTGAACCAAGCCCTTGACCTGGGTAACGCTTTGGGTGAAGAAGGACTGTCTGTTGTGTCAGACTGTAAAAATCTCATTCCACAATTATACTTGCGTCACGGCAAAGAATTGGCTGCCGGTGGAAAAGGACCGGAAGCTCTTCCCTTTTTAGATAAAGCAGCAGAAACAGCTTTGGCCTTTGGCCAAGGGGGTATTGCAGAAGAGGTGACGGACCTGAAATCAAAAGTCTTTTACATCCTGGCCAACGAATCTTTTGGAAAAAAAGACTTTGTCGCTGCCATTGAGAACTACAACAAAGTATTGGCACTAGACCCCTCCAACGGAATTGCTTACTTACGTCTTGGACAATCTTTTATCAATAGCGGACAAGAAGAAGAAGGCATTGAAGCTTTGGAAAAAGCAGCCGAGATGGGTCAGAAAACAAATGCCGACCGCCTGTTGGCGTCTGTTTTTCTTAAGCAAGCAGTCAGTGCTCAGAAAAACAAGAATTGGGAAGAGGTATGTGATGCAGCGCAAAAGGCAACGGAGTATGCTGACAACGTGCAAGCTAACAAATTGCTTGGATTGGCCGCCATGGAATTGAAACGTTTTCCGCAAGCCCTCCAGGCATGGGAAAAAGTAATGCATGCCAACCCCAACGCCAAAGACATCAATACCACATATTATCGTTTGGCTGTAGTATATGAAGGTATGGGAGACAAAGCCAACGCCTGCTCATACTACAAGAAAATTGCAAACGATCCCAATTTTAAATCTATAGCTGAATACAAGATAAAAACAGAATTGAAGTGCGAATAGACAATTTGTCTCACGCCATCATCTTTAGTGCAGAAGAGGGCTCCGGTAGTTTGCCGCAAGCCCTCTTGTTGGCTAAATACATCCTCTGTATTAACAAAACATCATCAAACAAAGCATGTGGGCTTTGTGCTTCGTGCAGAAAAACAAGGACTTACGTTCATCCCGACTGGCACTTTGTAGTACCTGTAAACCGTTCCTCAAGCATTACGCATTCGCGAAATCCCGTAACCGATGACTTTTTGGACGCATGGAGAGAGGTCCTGCTTGAAAACGAAAGGATCACAGAACAAGAGTGGTATCAAAAAATCAATTTGGAAAACAGACAAGGAGCCATAAGCGTAGCAGAAGCCGGAAACCTGTTAAACAAACTGCAATACAAACCCTTTGAAGGCGGCTCCCGCGTAGTGCTCATATGGCTTCCGGAACGAATGCATCCGGCAGCCGCCAACAAGCTGCTGAAGACATTGGAAGAGCCGGCTTCAGGAACCTATTTTCTTTTGGTGAGCCACAGACCGGACCAACTGCTCCCTACCATAAGAAGCCGATGCATGCACGTACAAGTAAGCCCGGAAGCACAAATTGCCGTTCCCAAAGAGATACGTATACAACTTGAAAAGCTGTTGGATATGTGTTTGTCGGGGAAACCATCGGAAGTCACGCAATGGGCAGAAGATATGGCTGCTCTCAAACGGGAAGAACAAAAATCATTTATTCATTACACGCTGCAGATTCTTCGTCAGTACTATATGGTACACTTGGGACTTCCGTCTTTAGCGCGGTTGGATACCGCTTTGCAAGAAAAAGCTCAGAGATACGCCATCCGAATGCCGGAATCTTTTTTCACCCACATAGCGGAACAACTGAATATATCGGCAGAAAGACTGGAGCGCCATGTCAACGCCAAAGTCCTCTTCACTTCTCTGGCTTTTGACTTTTTTCTATCTTTGCAAAGATAGAAAGCAAACCCTATGGAAAAGAAAAATGCATTAACAGATTGCTCCAGAGGATGTTACATAGAAAGAACGCCTGTGGGGGAACTGCGTTGCCAAGTAGCACCGGGTTGCAGCAAGCTGTCCACATACGACTGGCTGGAGGGGTTACAAGACCCCAAGTACGACCATCTTTTTGAAGTCCGCTTTAAAAATACGCACAAAGGATATTATCGCAACACTTCTCAAATACCGTTGAAAGTAGGCGACTTGGTTGCCGTAGAAGCCACAACGGGACACGATATAGGATTTATAGATTTGGCAGGCCCCCTTGTTCTCAAACAAATGAAACGCCACAACTTGAATCCGGACACGTACGAATTCAAAAAAATCTACAGAAAAGCCAAATTGTTGGACCTTGAAAAATGGCAAGAAGCCATTGCCAGGGAATACCCCGTTATGATTCGGGCACGAAAAATTGCTGCAGCAGAAAATCTACCCATGAAAATTGGCGATGTGGAATTTCAAGGAGACGGCACAAAGGCCATCTTTTATTATATAGCAGACGAACGTATAGACTTTAGAAAGCTCATAAAACTATACGCCGCTGAATTTTGCATACGCATAGAAATGCGGCAATTTGGAGCCAGACAAGAGGCCGGACTGATTGGTGGCATTGGTGTATGCGGGCAAGAACTCTGTTGCAGCCGGTGGATGGCAGACTTTAATTCCGTTACCACCCAGGCAGCCAGGATTCAAGATCTTTCTCTAAATCCGCAAAAACTAGCAGGACAATGCTCAAAATTAAAGTGCTGCATAGATTACGAGACTCCGGTGTATATGGATGCCTTAAAACACATTCCGGAAGTCACTCAGCCTATAGAAACAGAAGACGGTCTTATCTATTTGGTCAAAACAGACGTTCTTAAAGGCACTATGTGGTTCAGCTATGACAAACAGAGCATGGCCAATATGATTCCTGTTTCAAGCAAAAAGGTGCAACACATGCTGGAGACCAACCAACGGGGAGAAAAAGCCCCCTCGCTCCGCTCTGTAGAAAAACCTGAAAAAGAAGAAACCATATTCAAATCTTCTGCCGGAGAAGAAAGTATTACGCGTTTTGATGCCGGAAACAAAAGCAAAAGAAGAGGCAAAGGCAGAAGAAAAAAATCAAGCCGCAAAAAACATGTTTCCAAACAAACATAGATGGCTTTTTGTTTTGCTACCGGCGTTGTTTCTGACCCTTTGCCGTTGTACGCCTCCTTCTTCTGCACACATGCAGATTGCCTTTCCTTCTTCCGGCTGGAACAAAGATCAACCTTTAGAAATGCATATACAAGTACCGGACTCCACGGCTGCGTACAACGTCTTCATAGATATCAGAACAACAAATAAGTACACATATCCTTATGTAGTCCTCTTGATTGGCCGCGGTCATCAGTTCACACCGGACACGTTGTGGCTTCCCTTGTTGCCGGAACAAGCCATCCGCTCCGGAGCGTTTTTAGACTACAGATTTCCTGTGCATCCAACAAGCATACAGGCAGAAGGACCTGTCATGTATTGGAAGTTGCAACACTCCATGCCTACACAGACAATACAGGGAATAGTGAAAACAGGACTCCTTTTGAAGAAACACACTCATGGGAAAAAATAAATTGCGCCGTTTTGAGGAAAACAAAAGTTTTCCCAACCTCTTTCAACCTTCCTTTGCAGAAGTGTACCAAAAGGACCATCCAAACAAAGGTTGTTGGAGCCGAAAAGTATTTAAAAACAATTTTCCCATAGTACTGGAACTGGGGTGTGGCAAAGGAGAATACTCCTTAGCTATGGCACAACGTGAAAGTGATAAAAACTTTATAGGTATAGATATCAAAGGAGCGAGGCTGTGGCGGGGAGCTAAAACAGCCCTGGAAGAAAAAATAGAAAATGTGGCTTTTATCCGTACACGTATTGATTTGATTGAAAGTTTTTTTGCTCCTAAAGAAATTTCTGAAATCTGGATTACTTTTCCCGACCCTCAACCGAAAAAAGAAAAAAAACGACTCACTTCGCCTGCATTTCTAAACAAATACCTTACTTTTTTGCAACCGGGAGCCATTATACACCTAAAAACAGACAGTCGTCCACTACACGATTATACTCGGCAAATAGTAGAAGAGTGGGAAGGAATGCGCCTGCTGGAAGCAGATACCAACATATCCCTGAGTGGTCGCCAAAATACAGACCCTCTGATAGCTGTACGTACATTTTACGAAGAAATATTTCTTTCAGAAGGAAAGCCCATCACATACCTCAAGTTTTCAATAAGCACACGGCAAGGTATTGCTACGTTACCAGAAGAAAAACCTGAATCAGAAGAATCCTAAGAAGCATGGCAAGGGGATATACCATAGCATAAGCCGCAGCCTGTGCCTGAACGGGAGCAATACCATTGATAAAGTCCAGTGCAGGCGGATTGGTCGTGGCCCCTCCCAGCATACCGCATATTTTAAGATAATTTACTTTCATCAGCCTGGCAATAACGCCTACAACCATAACAGGAATAAACGTTACGGCAGTCCCGTATAGCATCCATTGCCATCCTCCGTTTAGTATAGTCTCCACATACATTCCACCGGAAAGCAGTCCTACGCAAGTAAGGAAGAGAAGAATGCCCAGATCACGCATAAAAAAAATAACTTGGGGACTCATATGAAAATTCACCTTACCAATGCGCCCCTTATGTCCCAAAAGGATGGCCACTAACAAAGGGCCTCCGGCAAGTCCCAATTTGGCAGGTGCCGGCAGACCGGGGAAAAAGATGGGAATGCTGCCCACCAATACTCCTATAAATATTCCAAGAAAAAGTAAGAGAATACTAGGATTTTCCCAAGTCTTTTTATTTGCTTGAGCCTCGTTAGTATAATCTGTGCATTTCTGTATTTCATGGTCAATTTTTATCTTAAAAAACACCCTTAGCAACACCATAGAAAGAATAACTCCCAAAACTCCAAACGGATAAGTACTGGCATACGCCATGCCTGTTTGAGCAATGGCAGCCTCACTTGCCCCTTGACCGGCAAGTACTTCCTGAGCAGCCCCCAGGCTGGGTGTATTGGTTACTGCCCCACTCATAATCCCCGCAACAGCAATACGTGATATGCCGGTAAAGCGATAAATCAAGAGAGCTATCCCAAACCCTCCCAAAACTATAACTACTGCCAGTATATTCAGTAGCAAACCGTCTTTTTTGAATGAAGAAAAGAAACGCGGTCCCATGCTCAGCCCTATACTGTATACAAAGAAAATGAGTCCAAGATCACGTGCAAAGTGCAACGTTTGTACATCTATGGGAGCACCAAAATGGGCAATGAGTATGCCTGTAAACAATACGCCTGCCGCCCCAAATCCAATGCCTTTATACTTAATCTTCCCAAGCAAAGCTCCGGTAAAGATAGCAAGGCTTAAGTAGAGCAAAGTAGAAGAAACACTTTGCGTTGTAAAGAAGTTTTGTATGTTGTTCATTTAATAAATCGTTACATACCTGAAATGTGTAGTAAACACTCCCTCCACACAGACTGCGGAAGGGTCATGATGTGTTTGCGTGCTCGCTCAGTATGATGGTTTGCCACTTTTTGCGCATATTCCCTGCCTTTATACATATCTATAAAAGCCAACAGCTGCTCAGTAGCTTGGTAAGTATGTCCTAAATCCCTTATATACTTGTGTACCGGTGCCAGGTCTTCCTTGCCTTCCGCTCGCAAAAGCGCTCCCAGCAAGGGCAAAGTCACTTTTGCACCAAACAGGTCCGATTCAAGGTCTGCCAAATCGTCGTTTATTTGAAAGGCCATACCCATGTGGTACGCTGCCTTATCCAATACGGGAATGTATGTTGCTGCACGTTCTTTTTCCGGAACAGACAGAGCCCCCGACACTACTGACACCCTAAACAAAGAAGCCGTTTTCTTTTTGCAAATGGCATAATATTCAGTCACCAACATGTTCTGTTTTTTTGTTTTTTCCATTTGCATCAATTCTCCTTCACTCAATTCTGCTACAACGTCTGCATACAAGGATATTAGATGGTTTCCCTCATGTTGTAAGAGCAGTTGCAATGCGCGCGCCAACCAAAAATCTCCCAACACAATAGCTGCCCTGGGACCAAATTGTTTTTGAACACTGTTTTTGCCGCGTCTTGTTTGTGCGTTATCGGCTACGTCGTCGTGCAGCAAAGAAGCCGTATGAATCATTTCCACAATAGCCGCTACAGCATACGTTAACGGAACCAACGTACCGCAAACGCCTGCTGCAGCCAAAGCCAATGCCGGCCTGATTTGTTTACCGGGTTTGTTCAGGATGTAAGCATCCATAGACGACAACAAGGCATACGGAGAATGAAGAGCTGCCTTCAAAACATCTTCAAAAGCCCTCCAATCTGACTCCGGCAGCTGCCTTATCCCATCCATAAATGAACTGTCTATCAAAAAAGAATTGCGACAGAAAGTTCAAACCCCTTCATGTTGGAATCTCCCAGTTTCCAATCGCCCCTATCTATATGGACACTTCCGTCTTTAGCCAATTTGCCAAAACTCCAATTGTATTTTCCCGAAATTTGCAATTTCCAGATTTCCAAACCGGCGCCTATCCCTAAACCGTAGTCAAAACGGTTCAAATTATCCCACGACACGTCTTCCAGCATTTTTCCTTTGGCAAGTGCATACCGTACATAAGGAGCTGCAAACACATAGGGGCGTAAAAACAAAATGTTGATGCCCCATTGCACATTCAGAGGTACGTCAATGTAGTCTATCCTCAGTTCATAAGAATTCTGACTAAGTACGCCCACCATGTCTGTACGCATACGGCTGTACAACAATTCCGGTTGTACGGAAAGACCTATACGCGGAAACCTGAATTGGCCTCCAAGTCCGGCATGAAATCCTGTTTGCATTTCCCAGGATTTTTTCAATTCTCCAATCTGGATGTCTTCCAATTTGTTGAAGTTCAATCCGGCTTTGATTACAAACGTTTCCTGCGCCCATACTGTTGTACCTAAGCCAAACACAAAGAGTAGCGCAATCAGATATTTTTTCATAATTATTCGTTTATTAATGAAACCAATTTTTCCTGAATAGTCTGCTTATTGGTGGCTCCCACTATCTTGTGTACCAATTCTCCATTGTGAAAGAAAAGCAAGGTAGGGATACTTCTGATCATGTACTTGGCAGGCACTTCCGTTGCCTGGTCTACGTCGCATTTACAAACCAGGATTTTGCCTTCCATTTCCTGTGCCAGCTCATCAACAATAGGAGAAATCTGACGACAGGGGCCACACCACGCAGCCCAAAAATCAACCAAAACAGGTACTGTTGATTGTAAAACTACCGAATTGAAATTTTCGTCCGTTACTACTTTAGTCATATGTTATTATTTTTTGTAAATGTATAAAAAATCACGTTCCCTGTACAACGGCCAAGCCGCCTTCAGACGTTTCTTTATAAATTGAAGGCAAATCGTGGCCGGTTCTTTTCATTACTTCAATGATTGTATCAAAGCTTACCCTGTGCGTTCCGTCAGAAAGCAAAGCATACATATTGGCGTCTATGGCTCGGGTAGCTCCAAAAGCATTTCGTTCTATACATGGAATTTGTACCAACCCGTGGATGGGGTCGCACGTAAGTCCTAAAAAATGCTCCATACCAATACTGGCTGCGTATTCCGCCTGAGCAACACTGCCTCCAAAAAGCTGAACGGCGGCCGCTGCAGACATAGAACAAGCCGAGCCGATTTCTCCCTGGCATCCTACCTCTGCTCCGGAAATGGAAGCGTTGTGTTTGATGAGTGTGCCAATGAGACCGGCCGTAGCCAGAGCCCTTAAAATACGGCTTTCCGGAAAATTGTAAGAAGTCTGGTTCAAATACAATACGGAAGGAATAACACCGCAACTGCCGCACGTAGGCGCCGTCACAATTTTCGTTCCCTCTGCGTTTTCTTCCGCTACGGCTAAAGCATAGGAAAAAGCCATGGCCCTGCGTTGCATAGACCCTTTGTATCCCTGTGCTTTTATATAATAAGAAGCGGCTCTTCTGGCCAAATTCAACGGACCGGGAAGTACTCCTTCGTTTTGCAAACCTCTGCGAATAGCTGCTTTCATAGTTTGCCAAACCTCATTCAGGTAGTCCCACAGGTCGCTCTCTTCGTACCTATTGACGTACTCCCAGAATTGCAATCCGTGCTCTTGACAATACGCCTGAATATCAGCCATTTTGCTTAAAGGATACACTTGCTTTTGCGGAATTCTTTTTCCCGTATCGGACAAGTCACCTCCACCTATACTAAAAGTTAGCCATTTGTCCAGTTCGTTCCCCGCACCATCCAATGCACGAAAGGTCATCCCGTTTGGATGTTGAGGCAATACCGTGTGGTAGTCCCAAACAATTTCAACCTTTTTGGGGGCAAAGGCATCTTCCAAAGATTTGTCTGTATAGTGCCCCTTCCCCGTAGCAGCCAAACTGCCATACAAGGTCACCTCAAAACGATCGGCTCCGGGATTCTTCTCTGCAAAATCCAAAGCAGCCCAACGTGGTGCCATAGTATGCGAACTAGAGGGTCCGTTCCCAATTTTAAAAATTTGTTTGATACTTTCCATACATTACAAAGATAGGCATATAAGCGTTTATTTGAAGTTTTTTTGAAAATTTTAGTACCTTGTGTTGCAAGGTATAAATATTTTTATATATCTTTGCAAATAAAAAGACCATGAAGAAAGTATTAAACGTTGGCATTGGCAAGAGCAGCTTCACTATAGAAGAAGATGCCTACCAAAAATTGGACTTGTACTTGGAGCGCTTTAAAAGCGAAATGGACAGCAAAGATGCCGCAGAAGTCATGGAAGACGTAGAGCAACGCATTGCAGAACTCTTTTATGAATATACAAAAGGCAAAACAGAAGTCGTTTCTTTAGAGGTGGTGGAACGCGTCATCCGACAATTGGGATATCCTTCAGATACTACTGAAGGGGCCAAAGCAGACCCCTTCCAAAAAACAAAAAGAAGAAACAGTTATTCCGGCTACAACAAGTATGACGGCTTGGGAGAAAAGCCCTTAAAAAGGTTGTTTAGAAACCCGGACGATTCCATGATTGCCGGTGTTTGCAGTGGGTTGGCCGCTTACTTTGACTGCGACCCCGTATTGGTGCGGGTGTTGGCTGTTGCCTCTTTTTTTATGGGAAGTGCAGGCTTCTGGATTTACATTATTCTATGGATTGCCGTACCCAAAGCTCGATCAGCCTCTGAAAAATTGCAAATGCGCGGACTCCCCGTAACTGCAGAAAATTTACGTCGTTACAGCGAATTCCGCTAAGCCTTTAACATATTAACAGGAAAGATTATGAGTCAAAGTAATATTGAAAACACAAAATCTCAAATGAGGCGAGGCGTACTGGAATATTGCATATTAAGTATTTTAGATAAAAAAGACGCCTATGCTTCTGAATTGATAGGCATATTAAAAGATGCTCGGATTATTGTGGTGGAAGGAACGCTCTACCCGCTTCTTACGCGCCAAAAGAACCAAGGACTGCTTACATACAGATGGGAAGAGTCCACGCAGGGGCCTCCCAGAAAATACTACAGCTTAACCGATAAAGGCAGAAACATGCTATCGGAAATGGATACAGCCTGGAAAGAATTGGTAGAAACCATTGATATTTTAAGAAAATGAGAAAAGTAGTCAAAGTCAGTATCAACAAAACGGCCTTCACTTTATCAGAAGAGGCCTACCATTCCCTTAAAATATATCTGGACCATTTGCGCAGGTATTACTCGTACAATGAAGACGAAGAAGAAATTGTAGATGATATAGAAGAACGCATTGCCGAACTTCTATTGGAACGCACACATGCAGGTCTTGATGTGGTATCTAAAGAAATAGTAGACGAAATCCTGGATATCATGGGACCGTTAGATGTTATTGAAGGAGAAAGCACAGCGTCTAAACACAGCCCACACGCAGAACACGACATATCCCCTCCCCACAAAAAGCTGTATCGCGATATGGATCGCAAAGTCATCGGCGGTGTGTGCTCCGGTTTGTCTGCCTATTTTCATACAGACGTAGTCATCATACGCTTGATAGCCGTTGCTTTACTGCTACTACCCAACATCTTGCAAGTAGCCCGGTCCATGATTAAGTGGGGAACCGTTTCTGTTAGTTTTGGGGGATTTTTCTTTTTGGCCTATATCATCATGTGGATTGTCATACCGGCAGCCCATACGGTGGAAGAAAAATACGCCATGCGTGGAGAGCCTCTCTCTACCAGAGGATTGCAACGCACTCGAAAAACGCGCACCAGAACACAAAGCCCGGTTTATATCAAAAAACGCAACAACACCCTGCGTGTTGTCGTACGCATTGTAGCCGTGGTAGTAGGCTTGTTCTTTATCATAAGCAGTTCCGCTGTTTTGATCAGTCTTGTCTTAGGGTTTGCCGTTACAAAGTACACACTTCATTTTTCACCTGCTGCTCTCTTGGATTTGATTGGCCTTACCGGAAATATGTTTTGGGTCAAAACGTTTGGATTGCTCACTCTTGTCTTACCGGTTCTAGGCTTTTTGTACTTAGGCTCCCTGCTTGTTTTCAACATCCGTCGTCACAAATGGATTGGCGTTGTCTTGTTTTTTGGTTGGTTGGCAGCTCTGATAGGATTCATCATAACAGGTATAGGAAAGGCAGCTACCCTCAGAGGTAGCGAAACGTTTGAGCAACATGTACCCGTTGCCCTTACATCAGACACGCTGTATATAGACTTAGAAGCCGGAGAACATTTTCTTTTTGAAAGGTATTGGCTAGAGGCCGACCCATCTGTCTATAGATTGGGATGGTTTGAAGGAAAAAGAACAGATCCCGGTATGGTGTTCTTTCCCTCACTCACTCTTGTAAGGCAATCAGAAGCAGACACCCCTACCGTGTGGATGAAAACCAACAGGCTAGGCACAGCCGGAAAAAACAAACCTTATATACCGGAAAAAATAGACAACGTTTTTCAAATAAACGGAAACGTGCTGTCTATATCTTCTATGGAAATCACTAAAGAAACACCTTGGGATGGTTGTGTCCATTCCTTAAAAATATTCGTGCCCGCAGACCATGTTGTCATAGTGCGCAAACCCGTATACCACGAATTTGGGAAATCGCATTCCCGAAAAATGTCAATAAAAGGAGTTTTTTAATCTACAGGCAACAACGGCAGGTCTTCTGCTCCCGTTGGGAATTGTGGAAGGCCTGTGGGTTGTTCCGTTTGCTCTAAGCGTTGCTCCAGATCGGATGCTTTTTTACTGCGCCCGGTAGATATAAAGGTTGTTCCCAAAAGACAGAGAACCAGAATGGTGATAGCTAATGTCCATGTGGTTTTTTCCAGGAAATCGGCTGTCTGGCGCACGCCAAAAGTAGTATTACCTGTTGCAAAATTGGCTGCCAGTCCGCCTCCCTTTGAATTTTGTACCAAAACAACAAGGGTCAGCAATATGCTTGCTATAACTATAAGAATGGCGGTTGCTGTATACATATCAATTGTTGGATTTTTGTTTTATTTCTTCTGCAAGGGACGCAAAGTAAGTGCTTTTTTCCGGATATAGCAAAATTAGTTTGGCGTAACAAGCAATGGCCAACTTGTAGTAGCCTTGGTCTGCATAAATCTTTGCAAGCGTTTCAGTTACAAATTCATCATCAGCTAGTGTGGGGGGTTCATCTTGTTCAGATGTGTCCACATCTTCACCTGCTCTTTTCAATGCTTGTGTAAAACGAGGGCTTTCACTTATAAACCGATCTACGGGAACAGATACGTCCAGCTGAACCGTTTCCATGTATTCTTTCCCAAAATAATCGGCCCCCGGATAAAAAGTGCGTTCTTGCGGCACGTCTAAAACAAATTCTTGAACGGGAGTCTCTTTGGCGCGACGGCTACCCATCTGTTGTTGTTTCCTTTCCTGTTTCACATCTGTTTTTTCTGCCGTTACCTCTCCTTCCTGCTTGGATAGATCCAATGTGAAAAACTCCTCTTCAGCCAATTTTTCAAAATCCCTTCTGCTCTGCTCTACTATGAAATACAGTTCTTGGCGTGCATATACATAGGCGGCCGTTTTTTCAGACTGCGAAAGACTGGCATCGCCTCCCATACCGCAAAGAGATTTAAAAAGCAGAAAATGTCCAAGAGAAAACCAAGGGTATCTGCGTACCAAATCTTGCAATACGTAACCATGGGGAGCCAATTCCTGAGGCGTTGCATTCAAGTGTTCTTTATAAAATGTAGAAATATCCATGGTGCGTGTTTTTACCAGTTGGCTACTGTTGCGTTAAAAATATCTTCCACTATTTTTTCCACTATGGCGTCTACAAGACCGCTTTCCACTGCATCTAAAGAAAGAGTAGAGTCGTAGTCTTCATAAGCAGAAAAATTCCTTTCAAAATTCTCTGACGGATCCAACTTGTTTTCAAATAAAATTTGAACAGCTACCGTAAGACGTGCCATAGAAGCCACTTCGTCAGAAGTTACTGCAATAGGTGCCACGGAATAACCTGTTATATTCCCTTCCACAGCGTAGTCTCCGTCTTCATTGATAACGGAAAGGCGAGTAAGTTTTGTGTATTTGTCCATCAAGGCCTCTGTCAGCGTATTGCTCAAAGCCGGATTGATACGTTCCGCTCTGTTTTCTATATACCCCACACTGATGGTTTGCGCCTCCGGATGAATGGACGTACCTGAAAAAGAATACCACCAGCAGCTCGTAACCAGGAACGGCAACAGTGCCACCAGCAGAAAAGAAACGACGCTGCCTTTCCTACAGACCTGTTTGATTGTGCCGGTACAATTACTCAATTTCATACTCTTTGATTTTGCGGTACAAGGTGCGCTCTGCAATACCCAATTCTTTGGCTGTAGCCTTACGGTGTCCTTTGTTTTTCTGCAACACTTTGGTGATGAGTTCTTTTTCCAAAGAATTCAAAGACAAATCTTGCATTTCTTCCACCGTATCCATAGGCAAAATTTCTCCTTCCGTAATTTCTTCTTCTCCATGAGAGTCGTTTGCCGCCCTAGTCAACATGGCCGAGGCAGGGGCAGAAGGAATAAAATCTTTGTTCTCTATACTTTCCATCTTCTTTTTCAACTGATCCATTTCTGAACGCAATTGAAAAAGGATTTTGTACAAAATATCTCTTTCAGAAATAAAATCGTCTCCGGCCCCTTTGGCTCCGTCATACACTACGGGCAAGTGAAGGGGACTGTCTGCCGGAAGGTATCGCTGCAAAGTTTCTGCCGTAACTGTTCTGTTTTGCTCCAAAACGCTCAATTGCTCTGCTACATTTTTCAGCTGCCTTACGTTCCCGGGCCAACGGTAATGTTCCAGCAAGTTTCTGGCACCATCTGTCAAACGTATGACAGGCATTTTGTACTTATCTGCAAAATCGGCTGCAAATTTTCTAAACAACAAATGGATATCGCCCGGACGCTCCCGTAATGCCGGCACCACAATGGGTACGGTATTCAATCTGTAGTAGAGATCTTCTCTGAATTTGCCTGTTTTTATGGCATGGTGCAAATGAACATTCGTGGCCGCAATAACGCGCACGTCTGTTTTCTGTACTTGTGACGACCCTACTCGTATAAACTCACCCGTTTCCAAAGCACGCAGCAAACGTACTTGCGTGGAGAGAGGCAGTTCAGCCACCTCGTCCAAAAAAAGCGTTCCCTTATCCGCTACCTCAAAATACCCCTTCCTGTCTTCATGGGCACCTGTAAAAGAACCTTTAACGTGGCCAAACAATTCTGAGTCTATAGTTCCTTCCGGAATGGCTCCGCAGTTTATAGCAAAATAGTTGCCGTGTTTTCTTACGCTGTGTGCATGTATGACTTTAGGAATAAATTCTTTCCCTACGCCTGTCTCGCCGGTAACCAAAACAGACAAATCCGTAGTAGCCACTTGTGCAGCTACATCCAGTGCTCTGTCCAACAAAGGGCTGTTCCCTATAATTTCAAATTTTTGTTTAATTGCAGTTACATCCATCTTTGCAAAGATATGATTTTTGTCCTATATTTGTAAGCTAAACAGGTATGAATAACAAACCAACTTGAATAATAAACTACGTGTTATGAAAAAAACTTTATTGCGCTTTTTGGGCATTGCCGCTTTTGGAGTGATGCTTATGGCTTGTAACAACCCAAAGGATATGGTGAAATATGCAGACGAAGTGTCCATTGCCTGCAATCCGGAAATCCTTGAAGTGGTAGCCGATAAAATTGATGTAACCTACACCCTTACATTCCCACAAGGGTATTTCCATCCCAAAGCCATACTGGAAGTTACTCCCGTACTGGTTTACGAAGGCGGAGAAGTTGCGGCGCAACCTCTTAAGCTACAGGGAGAAAAAGTGTTAGACAACTTCAATGTTGTAGGAACTGAAGGAGAAAGCGTCCAACACAAAATCCGTTTTGACTATGTGGAAGGCATGGCCAAATCTCATCTTGAATTACGCAGTGCTGTCATCCACAAAGACAACACTTGGCCTTTCCCTGCTGCTTATAAAATTGCAGACGGTGCCAACATCACTTACAAATGGGTAGAGCTGAAAGGAGAAACTGCCATCATCGCCGACAATTACCAAAAGATCATTCACGAAGCTGAAGAGACAAACATCATGTATGCCAAAAACTCGGCACAAGTAAGAGCTCGTGAGTTGACAAAAGCCGAAATCAAAGAATTCCAGGAATTCTTGAAAAATCTGCCACAAGATGAAAGAAGAGTCATCAAAGGAACGGATATCATTGCTTATGCCTCTCCGGAAGGACCCATTGATTTCAACGAGGAGCTTTCAGAAAAACGTATGAAGAGTGCAGAAAAAGCGTTCCAGACCATTACCCGCAGAATCAATCCTGAAGGTGATGTCAGCCTCCAAACAAAGGGTGAAGACTGGGAAGGATTCCAAGAGTTGATAAGCCAAACAGACTTAGGTGACAAAGATTTGATCTTACGTGTACTGTCCATGTACTCAGACCCCGTAATTAGGGAACGCGAAATCAGAAACATGTCTGCCGTATACAAAATACTGGAAGACAAAGTATTGCCCAAATTGCGCCGTGCACGCTTGATTGCCAACGTAGAATTTACAAACTATTCAGATGAAGAGTTGATAGAGCTTACCGCAACCAACATGGATGCCATGAATAAAGAAGCATTGCTCTATGCTGCAACACTTACAAAAGACAGCGATGTCAAAATTGCTCTGTATAAAAAAGCTGCAGAAAAATTCAACTGCAAGCGTGGCTACAACAACTTGGCCGCCATGTACCTAAATACAGGCAAAGTAAACGAAGCAGCTACGGCACTGGCCAAATGTGACGCTTCCAATCCCATGGTAATTAACAACCTGGGAGTTGTTGAACTTCGCAAAGGCAACTACGACAAAGCCGCGGAGTATTTTGCAAAATCGGGATGCGAAACAGCCCGCTACAACCAAGGTGCATTGGATATCCTCAACGGAAAATATGAAGAAGCCTTAGATAAATTGCATGGCAAAACCCACATGAACGGAGCGTTGGCTCAATTGCTTAACGGCAATCTGGATCAAGCAGAAGCCGCCATGGAAGGCTGCAAATGCTCCGGTGGCAACTATATCAAAGCCGTTATTGCTGCACGCAAAGGACAAGATGCCAGAGTACAAGAATTGATGGAAGAAATCAACAAAGTACCTGCTCTTGCTGAAAAAGCCGCAAAAGATATTGAATTTGCTAAATATCGTTAAACACACAATCACTTAACTCACACCTTACAAAAAAAGGAGACGCAATTTGCTTGTCTCCTTTTTTTAACTACCTTTGTATCGGCTGCCGATATATCGGAGCCCTATATAAATGAAATGATGAATCACATTGTATTGACAGAAGCCGTCTTTTATACCCTGCTGGTTTTGCACAAACCACTGCACGGCTACGGCATCATGCAGGAAACAAAAGCATTGACAAACGACAGACTCAATTTGTCTGCCGGCACGTTGTACGGAGCCCTTTCCACCATGCTTGAGAAAGGGTGGATCAAAGCCTTGCCCGTGGAAGAAGAAAGCCGGCGCAAGGAGTATATCATTACCCCCAAAGGTAAACAAGTGGTGCAAGCCGAGTGGAGAAGGTTGCAAGAGCTGGTTACAAATGGAGAAAAATTTTTAAACCTATAAGATGATGGAAAAAAAATGCATTCTAAAACCCTTCTTTCTATGGAATTTCGAAAAAGAAGAAGCCTGGATAAACGACATGGCCCTTGATGGCTGGATGTTGTATAAAATAAGGTATGTATTTTACTATTTTGAAAAAGACACCCCCGGTGCCTGGGAATACACCCTGGAATTGCCGGAAAAAGATCCTTACGCCGGCAGCCGTGAAGGGTATTTAGACTTTCTTAAAGAATCGGGAGTAGAAATAGCGGCTCGTAGCCGGTATTGGATATATCTGCGCAGCCGACGGGGAGAACATGTAATGGGCTCTGAAGAGCATGCTCTGCAGCAGCTGGTACGCACCCTGAAAGCACAAAAATTTGCTTATAAACTACGATATTTATTCACCCGGCTGCTCGCTTTTTCCATAGCCTGTCTCTTATGCCTCACATACTGGCACCTCTATCCTGTTACTGATTTGTTGAGGGGGTTTTTGGTAGGTCTCGGCATTGCAAGTATTGTATTTATAATATGCACGACCGTTGTGGCAAAAGAAATGGATAGAAAAGTGAGAAGAGCCCTCAGAAACTTGCATGTTTCCGAGTAGCACTATTGTCCAATCTAAGTAAAGCTGATTAGTCCAGCTTGAGAACGGCCATGAATGCCGATTGCGGAACTTCTACGTTGCCAATCTGGCGCATGCGGCGTTTCCCTTTCTTCTGTTTTTCCAACAATTTGCGCTTTCTTGTTATGTCGCCTCCGTAACATTTGGCCGTCACGTCTTTTCTAACGGCCTTCACCGTTTCACGGGCAATGATCTTTGACCCGATGGCGGCTTGAATGGCAATTTCAAATTGTTGACGCGGTATCAACTCCTTTAGCTTCTCACACATACGCCTGCCAAATGTGTAAGAGTGGTCTCTATGAATGAGGCTGGAAAGGGCGTCAACCGGTTCCCCGTTCAACAACACATCCAATTTGACCAAATCTGCTCTTTCATATCCGGTCAAATGGTAATCAAAGGAAGCATACCCGCGCGATACGCTCTTTAATTTGTCGTAAAAGTCAAACACAATTTCTGAAAGCGGCATCTTAAACGTAAGTTCTACCCTGTCCGATGTCAGAAAATGCTGGTTCAACAAGACACCGCGTTTGTCCAAACACAATTTCATAATGGTCCCAAAATATTCTGCTTTGGAAATAACTTGTGCCCTAATGTACGGCTCTTCAATCCTATCTATAAGCGTTGCCGGTGGCAAACCGGAGGGGTTGTGCACTTCCGTTTCTTCCCCCTGCGTGGTATATACAATATACGACACGTTGGGGACGGTCGTTATCACGTCGCAATCAAATTCTCTGAACAAACGTTCCTGCACAATTTCCATGTGGAGCAATCCCAAAAACCCACAACGAAACCCGAACCCTAAGGCTAAGGAAGATTCCGGTTCAAACGTAAGAGACGCATCGTTCAGCTGCAATTTTTCCAAAGCCGCCCGCAAATCTTCGTACCCGTCTGTATCTACCGGATACAACCCGGCAAACACCATAGGTTTTACCTCTTCAAAACCGGCAATAGCCTCTTGACATGGACGCGCTACCGTAGTAATGGTATCCCCTACTTTGACTTCAGATACCGTTTTTATTCCGGAAATAATATACCCTACATCTCCCGTTTGGACTTCTTTACGCGGAATCATTTTGATTTTCAAGATGCCTACTTCGTCGGCTTCGTACTCTTTTCCTGTATTGAAAAATTTGACTTTGTCGCCTTGTTTGATGGAACCGTTCATCACCCGAAAGTATCCTATGATACCGCGAAACGAATTGTACACGGAATCAAAAATAAGGGCTTGCAGCGGTGCGTCCGGGTCTCCTTCCGGAGCAGGAATACGTTCTATAATGGTTTGCAGCAACTGCGGAACGCCTTCTCCCGTACGGGCGCTGATGTGCAAAATTTCTTCCTTAGTGCAGCCCAACAAATCAACAATCTGCTCTTCTACCGTATCTATCATGGCGGATTCCATATCTATTTTGTTCAAGACAGGAATGATTTCCAGGTCGTTGGAAATAGCCAAATACAAATTGGATATGGTCTGAGCCTGTACTCCTTGTGTGGCATCTACCACCAACAACGCTCCTTCGCAAGATGCAATAGCTCGCGATACTTCGTAAGAAAAATCTACGTGTCCGGGTGTGTCCAGCAAATTCAATACGTATTTTTCTCCGTTGTGCTCGTAATCAAGCTGTATAGCATGGGATTTTATCGTAATTCCCTTCTCCTTCTCCAGCTCCATACTGTCCAAAACACGGGTCTCCATTTCTCTTTGTTCCACCGTGTGGGTAATTTCCAACAAACGGTCAGCCAACGTGCTCTTTCCGTGGTCTATATGGGCAATAATACAGAAATTTCTGATGTTCTTCATACGTGCCGCAAAGGTAAATATAATTTTTATCTTTGTTGGATAATCAAATTCAGACAGCATGCAGCAACAGAAAAGCCCTTCCTTTTCCGCACTCGTACAACAAGTGCGTAGAGATATTATACGCCTGGTAGCAGCCGCCAAAAGCGGACACCCGGGAGGTTCTCTCAGCAGCACCGATTTTATGACCATGCTCTATACGGAATTTCTCCGACAAACTCCTGCTCAGTGGGACAGGACCGGAAAAAATATGGACATGTTCTTTCTCTCCATCGGGCATATTACACCTCTTTATTATAGCATATTGGCCAGAATGGGATACTTCCCGTTAGAAGAATTGCGTACTTTCAGGAAATTGGGTACACGCCTTCAAGGACACCCTGCCGTAGAAGACGGACTGCCGGGCATTCATGTGGCTACCGGATCGTTGGGACAAGGCCTGTCCGTGGCTTGCGGAGCCGCACTTGGCAAACGTTTGGACAACGACCCACACCAAGTGTACGTACTGATTGGTGACGGAGAAAGCCAGGAAGGGCAGATTTGGGAAGCCGCGCTTTTTGCTGCACACAACAATCTGGGCAACTTGACAGCTTTTACAGATTGGAACAGACAACAAATAGACGGACACGTAGACAACGTAGCCGGATTGGGAGATTTGGTTGCCAAATGGAAATCGTTTGGATGGCTTGTTCTGGAATGCGACGGACACAGTGAAGAAGACCTGCGCCGTGCTTTCCAAGAAACACTCAAACCACGCACAAAACCCATGATGGTTCTCATGCATACGCACATGGGCAAAGGGGTAGACTTTATGGAAGGCACCCACGCCTGGCACGGAAAAGCCCCCTCGGCAGAACAAGAAGCCGCCGCTTTGGCGCAATTACCGGAAACGTTGGGAGATTTTTAACACACAAGGACAATGGAAAACACAGGAAACAAAGATACACGCTCCGGATTTGGTGCCGGACTGCTTGAATTGGGAAGCACAAACCCCGCTGTAGTAGCCTTGACGGCAGACTTGACGGGATCCGTAAAAATGGATGCCTTTGCCGCCGCTTACCCCCATCGCTTTTTTCAATGCGGGATTGCCGAAGCCAACATGATAGGTACAGCCGCCGGACTAGCCATCACCGGACACATTCCCTTTGTGGGAACGTTTGCCGAATTTGCCACGGGGCGGGTCTACGACCAACTGCGGCAATCTGTCTGTTATTCGGCAGCCAATGTAAAAATTGCCGCCTCGCACGCGGGCGTCACTTTGGGGGAAGACGGGGCCACGCACCAGACGATGGAAGACATTGCTCTTACCCGAGCCCTTCCGCACATGGCTGTCATCAACCCCTGCGATTACAACCAAACACGCCTGGCCACCTTAGCAGCTGCTGCGTGGGAAGGACCTGTTTATTTGCGCTTTGGAAGGCCTTCCGTCCCCAATTTCACACCTGTGGACGGACCGTTTGAGATTGGGAAAGCCTGGGTAGTACACCCGGGAGAAGACGTCACCTTGCTGGCTACCGGACACCTGGTTTGGGAAGCATTGGAAGCCGTCCGCATCCTAGCAGGACAAGGCATCAAGGCCGAACTGATCAATATCCACACCATCAAACCGCTAGATGCACAGGCTGTCTTGGACTCGGCAAAGAAAACAGGAGCCGTGGTCACGGCAGAAGAACACCTGGTGGCAGGAGGATTGGGAGAAGCCGTAGCCGGTCTGTTGGCGCAACACCACCCCGTACCCATGCGTATGGTAGCCATGGAAGAAGGATTTGGACAAAGCGGCACACCGGCTCAGCTTATGGAGTTTTACAACTTAAACGCCGCCGCTATCGTTGAAAAGGTGCTGGAACTAAAAAAATAGGCTATAAACTAAGGTGAACACAGACGAGAACATTAGGGATTTATGCAAAACCGGCCTGTACAAACAAGCTTTTGAGGAAATAGTACGTATCTACAGCCAGCGGTTGTATTGGCATATCCGTAAAATGGTTCTTGCTCACGACAACGCAGACGACATCCTGCAAAACACCTTGCTCAAAGTATGGACAGGACTTCCCTCTTTCCGCTGGGAATCAAAATTGTATACATGGCTGTACCGAATAGCCACTAACGAAGTCCTCACTTTTATCAAAAAAAACAAAGCCTATACGAACATTCCGCTCGAAGATCGATTGGAAGCTGATACTCCTTTGTTCACCGGAGACCAAATCCAAACGGCCTTGCAAAAAGCCATTGATCGGTTGCCAAACAAACAACGACTTGTGTTCAACATGCGTTATTTTGACGAAATGCGCTACGAAGATATGTCGAATATTTTGGGTACTTCCGTAGGTGCTCTCAAAGCTTCATACCACCATGCCTACACAAAAGTACAGAAAGCCATCAAAGAACTATTGCTTTAAACCTTTTGAAACCAATCCCATCTAACGATTGAATCATGAGCCACAAAGATTTATACAATCCGCACTTGAAAGAGAACCCCTTTACGGTTCCGGAAGGCTACTTTGAAGAAGTACAAGCCCGGTGGGCCCTCTTTACGGCACAAACACAGGCAGACCGTGCCGCAGCTCCCGAACGGGCAAAGAAAGACCGGCCGTTTGTCAAGCTGCTGTTGCCGCAATTGCAGTTTGCCGCCGCTTTTTTATTGCTCTTTGGATTGGGTTATCTTTTTGTAGCTACATTGACAAAAAACAGACTGGATACACCCCCGGCAGACGAACTGTCTGTCCTTAACGAATGGGCGTACTGGGGAATTGATCACCATACCTTATACGACTGGGTACAGGAAGGCATCCCGGAAAACGATAATTCGCCTTTTCTCTTGGATGTAGATATTGAAGACCTGCTGGAGTATATGGACTACCCGGGATTTGACCCTGTGCACTTAGATTTGAACAGTATTTATGATATAAGACATTTGCCATGAAACGTATGTTATTTGTATGCTTACTGTGCGTAGCTTCTCTGACACTTCACGCACAACATGTTACCATAGAAGTTCCGGCAATGGACGTAAAAGAGAACAGACAAGAAACGCAAAGACGCGATAAAGATAGAAGTGCTTACCAAGAAGAGTTTAAAGCACAAAAGGTTGCCTACATTACACAAAAAGTAGGCTTTACGGCAGAAGAGGCGGAAAAATTCTGGCCCCTGTACAACGAATTGGATAGTCAGATAAAAGCCGTCCACGCAGAACGAGGCGCCGCCAAATCTGCCATGTATAAAGCGTTAAATCCTCGTGGATCGTCAGAAGGACGCACCTTAGCCGGTGACCACAGAGATGCAGCAGCTCCCCCGGCAA
>Ga0265293_10003853_pt1 | contig 27279 bp, 26 predicted proteins | sample Munlanlewell138R_FD_192505 | JGI IMG/M metagenome (GOLD analysis project Ga0265293, IMG submission 192505) | Leachate microbial communities from a municipal landfill in Southern Ontario, Canada - Leachate well 138R | ecosystem: Engineered > Solid waste > Landfill > Unclassified | place: Canada...
AGGAAGGCATCATCACCTACAAGATCGCCGCCCATGCCGCCGACCTGGCCAAGGGCCATCCCGGCGCGCAGATCCGCGACAACGCCATGAGCAAGGCGCGCTTCGAATTCCGCTGGGAAGACCAGTTCAACATCGGCCTCGACCCGGACCGCGCCCGCGAATACCACGACGCCACCCTGCCCAAGGACGCGCACAAGGTCGCGCATTTCTGCTCCATGTGCGGTCCAAGCTTCTGTTCCATGAAGATCACCCAGGACGTGCGCGACTATGCCAAGGCCCACGGCCTCGAAACGGAACAGGCTCTGCAGAAGGGCATGCAGGAAAAGGCGGTGGAGTTCGTCAACAGCGGCGCCGAGATGTACCGCAAGGCCTGAGGGTGTGTGCAATGGCTGACAAAAACAAACCCATGGACACCAGTCGCCTCGATCGCGTCGTTGCCGAGGCGCGCCGCGAGGCGGACAAGCGCATGGCCGGTTACCGCGAGCAGTCGCTGCGCATCCATCCGTGGATCTGCGGGCGCTGCGGGCGGGAGTTCACCCGCCAGAACCTGCACGAGCTGACCGTCCACCACAAGGACCACAACCACGACAACAACCCGCCGGACGGCAGCAACTGGGAAAACCTCTGCCTGTACTGCCACGACAACGAGCACCAGCGATACGTGGACCAGGTGCGCGGTTATGGCGGCGGAACCTCGTCCGCTCAGAGCGCCCCCGCCACCCACAACCCCTTCGAAAACCTCAAGGACCTGCTGTCCAAGAAAGACCCGTAGCCCGATAAGCCGCCCGTAGGAGCCCACATCGTGGGCGAATGCCTTTCACCCGCGGCGGCCTGCCGAACCCGCGCATTCGGCTACGGATGGTATCCAGGCGCATAGGGCGGGCCGTGCCCGCCCTATGCCGAGCGTCCTCGGTGTTCTCTGTTGGGTTTGATTTTTTGGCAGGCATTCGCCTGCGGTGCGGGCTCCTACCGGAAGCCCGCACCGTGCCCGCCTGGTTGTCCGGCTTATGACTGAATCCCTCCGTGTCCTCTGCGTCTATTCTTCAGCTTTGAGGATTGCGTCCGCCGGTCCGCTCGCGTACAGTCGCCGCGCACCCACGGGTGCAGGCGTTTCTCCCTCCTCGGTCTCCCGGTGGGTGATGTATGCGCCACACCGGCGCTTCGGACCCACGACTCCACGCCATCCCTTTGCTTTTGCGGCACGCCCATGGCGACGCGCCGAGAGGATTTCCCATGTCTTTCGCTGCCCTTGGCCTCGCGCCCGACCTCGTGCGCGCCGTGGCCGAACACGGTTACACCACGCCCACGCCCATCCAGACTCAGGCCATTCCTTTGGTACTCGCAGGAAAGGACGTGCTGGCCGGCGCGCAGACCGGCACCGGTAAGACCGCCGGTTTCACCCTGCCCATGCTGCAACGCCTGCACGGCGGCCCGCGCCGCAAGCTGCGCGCCCTGGTGCTCACGCCCACCCGTGAACTGGCCGCGCAGGTGGAGGAGAGCGTGCGCACCTACGGCAAGCATCTGCCGCTGCGCTCGGCGGTGGTGTTCGGCGGCGTCGGCATCAATCCGCAGATCGAAAAGCTCCGCCAGGGCGCGGACATCCTGGTGGCCACACCGGGTCGCCTGCTCGACCTCGCGGGCCAGAAGGCGGTGGACCTGAGCAGCATCGAAATCCTGGTGCTGGACGAGGCCGATCGCATGCTCGACATGGGCTTCATCCACGACCTGCGCCGCATCCTCGCCCTGCTGCCCAAGCGCCGTCAGAACCTGCTGTTCTCAGCCACCTATTCCGACGACATCAAGAAGCTGGCCGAACAGTTCCTGCACAATCCGGAATACGTGGAAGTGGCGCGCCGCAACACCGCCGCCGAGACCGTGCAGCAACAGGTGTACGCAGTGGATCAGAAGCGCAAGCGCGAACTGCTGTCCTACCTCATCGGCAGCAACGACTGGCGTCAGGTGCTGGTGTTCACGCGCACCAAGCACGGCGCGAACCGCCTGGCAGAACAGCTCGGCAAGGACGGCCTCACCAGCGCCGCCATCCACGGCAACAAGAGCCAGGGTGCGCGCACCCGTGCGTTGGCCGACTTCAAGAGTGGCGCGGTGCGCGTGCTGGTGGCCACGGATATTGCCGCACGCGGCATCGACATCGACCAGTTGCCGCACGTGGTCAACTTTGAGTTGCCGAACGTGCCGGAAGACTACGTGCACCGCATCGGCCGCACCGGTCGCGCGGGTGCCGAAGGTCATGCCATCTCGCTGGTGTGCGCCGATGAGCGCGATTACCTGAAGTCCATCGAACGGCTCATCCGCCGCACCCTGTCGCAGACCCAGTTGCCCGGCTTCGAACCTGGCACCGCGAGCAATGCGCCGGCCGAGGACGAGGAACGGCGACGCGCACCGCGCCCGCGCTCGGGCAATGCGCCGCGTCGGCATGACGGCACACGTGACGGGGCGGGCGCCGGGCGCAGGCCGGACGGCAATCGCGGCCGAAGCGGTCAACCGCGCGCTGCCAACGGCAATGCCCGTGGCCCGGCCAAGTCGGGTGAGGTGAACGGCAACCGCGCGCCGCAGGCACCGCGCGGCCGCGCACGGCGCAATCCGTAGTTCTCAAAGCGAACTTCCGCCCGCGATGGTGCAGAGATGTAGCCCGGATGGAGCGCCGCGGAATCCGGGAATCGCGGTGAAGATCCCGGACCCGCTGCGCTTCATCCGATGAGACGGAAGAATTCACCGCCACGCAAACGAGAGCGGGGCGCACCGAGTGCGCCCCGCAGAGAGTGGCTGGCAACCCCGCTACCCTGGGAGAAATGCCCCGAAGGACACCGCCCTTTAGGCCGGAGGCTTTGCGCCCTCATCTTTCGATGAGTTTGCTTTTCGCAGCCCTCGCCGCAAAGGTAGGCCGCGCTGGCCTGGTGCAAATCGCCAAAGCGATCAATAAACGTCATGGAATTGCGGAGGTCGTTCCGATCGATGCGGGGCAATGCGCGGTCGCTTATTGCAGCCTGCGCGGCCGTTTCGCATCGCGAGGCGCCTGAAGCAGACTCGCGCCAAGGCGCAAGACCCGGAAGAGCATGCAGGATGCCGCCGGGCGGTCCGGTGGCCGGTATCTGTGATGACCTACCCTTGCACTATAAGCGACGTGCAGCGGGAGGATTACCATGGCAGACCAGACTGCGGCAGGTCGGCACGCCGACACGCCGAGCGAGTTTCGCGGGCGGGCGTGGCGTGATGTGGGCAAGCGCACCGCCGGCGAGGTGAAGAAGGACCGCCTGTCCATGGTGGCGGCGGGGGTGGCGTTCTACGCGTTTCTCGCCCTGTTCCCGGCCATCGCCGCCATCGTGTCCATCTACGGCATGGTCGCCAATCCCGCGGACATCCAACAGGCGGTACAAGGCATGCGCGGCATGCTGCCGACCGAAGTGGTGGACATCGTCAGCCGGCAGATGTCGTCCATTGCCTCGGCCTCGGGCGCCGCCCTGGGGCTCAGCGCGATCATCAGCCTGCTGCTCGCCATCTGGAGCACCACCAAGGGCACCAAGGCGCTCATGGAGGCGCTCAACATCGCTTACGAAGAGGAAGAGTCCCGCGGCTTCCTGCGCCTCAACGCCGTGGCGCTGTTGCTGACGATAGGGGCCATCGTCGGCCTTATTCTCGCCGCCGTGCTGGTGGTGGCCTTCCCGGCTTTGGTCGGCGCGCTCGGCCTGCCGGACACCATCGCGACGGTGATCTCCTGGGCGCGTTGGCCGGTGCTCGCGCTGGCGCTGATGGCGGGGCTGGCGCTCTTTTACCGCTACGGACCGAGCCGGGCGGCGCCGCGTTTTCGCTGGGTGAGCTGGGGCGCGGTCGCGGCTACGGTGTTGTGGCTCATCGCCTCCGGGCTGTTCTCGTTCTACGTCGCCAACTTCGGTTCGTATAACGAAACCTACGGCTCCCTCGCCGCCATCGTGATCCTGCTCATGTGGTTCTATATCTCGGCCTTCGTGATCCTGATCGGCGCCGAGATGAACGCCGAGATGGAACATCAGACCGAGCGTGACACCACCACGGGCACGGGCGAGGCCGTGCCCATGGGTGCGCGCCGGGCGGCCATGGCCGACACGGCGGCTGGCGAGCGTGAGCCGGCCGGCGAGGCGCCACGCCGGCGGCCATCGCCCGCCGAGGAACATCCCACGCGCGCGGCACGCACGACCGGCAAGGGCGCGCGGCGTCCCGAGATCGATGCGCTTGCGGCGGATGCCGATCGGGCGCGTGCGGCGTTCCGCGATACCGTCGGCAGCCTCGGCGCACGGCTGTCGCCGCGCGGTGCCGCGGACACGGTGATCGGCGCGGTACGCGAAGGTCGTGCGTCACACGCTGCGACAAGGCCCGGACGCGGGACCTACGACTACCTGCGCCAGGAACGCCCGCTGCTGGTGGGTGCGCTCGGGATGGCGGTGGGAGCGGCCCTGGCGCGGACCGGGGTGAAAGGGCGGCGGCCCGAAGGTCCGGGCGAACGCCCGTTGCGCTGAGCGCATGGCGGCGGCCTGCGGCACATCGCCGCAGGTCGCTGGCGCGCACTCGCTCAGTCCCTCACGACCCGGTTACGGCCGGCGGCCTTCGCGGCATAAACGGCCTGATCGGCGGCGTGCAGCAGGCGGGCGGCGGCCGCCTCGTCGCTGTCGTTCGGGACCTGCACGGCCACGCCTGCGGACAAGGTGATGGACACCGCGCGGCCGTCTTCCAGCATGAACGGCACGTCGCCGATGGCCGCACGGATGCGCTCGGCGATCTCCTTGGCGCGCTCACCGTCGGCGCCCGGCAGCAAGGCCACGAATTCCTCGCCGCCGTAGCGGCACAGCACGTCGCTGCGACGCAGCTCGGCGCGCATGCGCCGCGCGGCCTCGCGCAGCACCGTGTCGCCCGCCGCGTGGCCGTAGGTGTCGTTGAAGCGTTTGAAGTGGTCCACGTCGAGGAACATGCAGGCCAGCGGTGATGCCGTTCGCGCCGCACACGCCACCGCCTCGGCAAGGCGTTGGTCCAGATAGCGGCGGTTGCTCGCGCCCGTGAGCGGGTCGGTGAAGCTCAGCAGACGCACGCGTTCGTGATTCGCGCCGTTCTCGATGCAAATGGCCACCACGGCGGCCAGCCGCGCGAGGAAGTCCGTGCGACTGTCCGGCGTATAGCGCTTGGGATCCGCGCTGCCGAAGTTCAGGCTGCCGATGCATTCGTCGCCGCGCCACAGGGGCAGCAGCGCCACGGAAACCGGTGGGGGGTGTGAGGGGAACAACGGCGCGTAGCGCGGGCCGAAGCACTCGAGCAACGGCGTGCGGCGCGCGAGTCCGAGCGCCTCGAGGCGCTCGGCATCGAGCAGCAGCACTTGTTGGGCGATGTGCGGCGGGAGGTCACAGGCCTCCAGCAGCTGCGGCAGTTCCTGGCGCGGGTCGGCGAGCGCCAGGCTGACATGCTCGAGGGCGAAGGCGGCGGGGAAATCGAGCACGATGCGCGCCAGCACCTCATGCAGCGAGGTGGTCGCGATGAGCTGCAGCTCCTGTTCATTGAAGCGCTGCAGTTTCTCTTCATTGTCCCGCGCCAGCGCGAGCAACCGGCGGAGCTGCGCCCGCGCACCGGCTTCGGAATGATGGCCGTCCATCAGCACGTTCCTTCGAGGGGCGCGCGCATGATCCTCCGCGGGCGGGCACGACGCAAGCGCCGCGGCCCGTGAGCTCTCCCTTCAAGCCCGGTACACTTTGCCGCCGCACGCCTGTAGCGGAAAATCCCCGAGCAATCGCAGGGACGGTGATATCCATGAAAGAAATCGGTCTTGGCCTGCTTTTTACCAGCGCCTTCGTCTCCTCCACGCTGCTGCCGGGTGGATCGGAGGCGTTGTTCGTGGCGCTGTTGTGGCAGGGCGGGCACGCCCCGCTGCCCCTGCTGCTGACAGCCACGGCCGGCAATGCGCTGGGCGGCCTGACCTCGCTTGGCGTCGGTGCGCTCATCGCGCGGCGCTATCCGGCGTAGGCACTCGCCAAGCCGGCGCACCGCAAGGCGGTTGAGCGGGTGCGGCGCTTCGGCGCGCCGGTGCTGCTGTTGTCGTGGTTGCCGGTGGTGGGCGATCCGCTGTGCGTGGCCGCGGGTTGGCTGCGCCTGCCCTGGATCGCTGCATTCATGTTCATCGCCCTCGGCAAAGGGCTGCGCTACGCCGCGCTGATCCCTGCCGCCGGCATGTAGCGTTCCTGCCGAGGCTAATCTTTTCGAAGAAGCTTATCGGAACCTGTCCATGCATCCGTTCCTCTGGTTGGGCGTGGCCTTGGGTGTGGGCGTGGTCGCCGGCATGCGCAGCCTGGTGCCGCCGGCCGTGGTGAGCCGCACGCTTTCACGGCAGCCGGTGGCGGATGATGCCGGCGCCGTGGAGCGCGTGCTGGCCTCACCGCGGACCGCCTCGGTGCTTTCGGCGCTCGCCATCGGCGAGGAGATCATCGACAAGCTGCCGGGCGTGCCGCCGCGCACCCGTGCAGCGGCCTTGGCCGTGCGTGCCGTCGCCGGGGCATTGAGCGCCGCGCCCATCGCCATGCGCCACTCCCTGCATCTGGCACCGGTCGGTCTGGTGGCCGCGGCCGGCGCCATCGTGGGTGCGTTCCTGTTCGTGCGCGTACGGCGGCGCATCGCCACGGGCACCGGTCTGCCGGACGCCATCGTCGGCACGGCGGAGGACGCCGCGGCCATCGCCGCCGCCACGCGCCTGCTGCGCAAGCTGTGAGCGGCGTTTGAGTATCATGGGGCATCGACTGAACGCCGGTGTGCCCATGTCCGAACCTTCTTCGCCTTGTCCCTGCGGCAGCGGCGCCGCCCTGGCCGCCTGTTGCGGACCTTGGCTGGCCGGCGCCGCCGCGCCCACGGCCGAACAGCTCATGCGGGCGCGCTACACCGCCTACGTGCTCGGCGACGTCGCCTTCCTGCGCGCCAGCTGGCATCCCTCGACCCGCCCCGTGGACATCGAGCCCGGTGACGGTCCTGTCTGGCTGCGGTTGGAGGTCTGTGCCACCACGGCGGGGCAAGTGGACGATGAGGCGGGCACGGTCGAGTTCATGGCCCATTATCGCGACGGCGTGCGCCTCGGCGTGTTGCACGAGGTGAGCCGCTTCGTGCGCGAAGCCGGGCGGTGGTACTACCTGGACGGCGAGGTGAGGACCGGGGCCACGCACAAGGCCGGGCGCAACGACCCGTGTCCCTGCGGCAGCGGACGCAAGTTCAAGCGCTGCTGCGGCGCATGAGGCCGGCTTGCGCCGGAAGGGCGAGGGGCTGATCCGTTCCCTTCCCGTCACCCCGGCGAAAGCCGGGGTCCATTCCCAGCACCTCCGCATTGGGCCATTTTCTTCTCTTCCTGCGCAGGAAGGTCAGTCGAACAGCCGTTGGCCCTCTTCGAGCAGGCGTTTGCGCTGTTCTTCCACGGCGTGCTCGGCCTTCTCCTGAAGCCGTTCCCGTTGTTGCTGCGTCTCCTCGCGGACGCGTCCTTCCAGGTCCTGCACTGCGCCGAGTGCATCACCCAGCTGCGCCTGGAACTCGGCGGGCAGTGCGCCACTGTTCACCACCTGATCGAGCACTGCGCGCGCCACGATGCCCGCCAGCTGTGCGGCGGTGACGCCGCCCGATTCGGCACCGACATCGCTCAGCTCGATGGTCGGCACCTGCACACGGCTGCGCCCACGCTCCCCCAAGGCCGGGGCGAACAGCGCCTCGGCCTGCACGCCGTCGATGCGCAGTTCATCCACGATGAATCGCTTTTGTCCCTTGGCACGCTGCTTCTCCTCCGCGCCACCGAGACGACGGATGTTGTCGAGGATCTCCGCGGCGTTGCTGCCCGTCCCCTGACGTTCGAGATTTACCTGCGCGCCGTTGATGGACAGGTGCGGAACCCGCACCACCTCGCCGAGTAGCGAGCGCGGATGCACCGCAAAATCCAGCGCGTCCAGCACGAAAAACTGCTCGGCCTGATAGCCCTCGGGATTGGCGACGCGCAGGTCACGGAGTGCGACTTCGCCCGAGAACACCCCGAGGCGCACGTTGCCCAGCCGGGCGGGTTCACCGGTGGCGTAGGTGGTGCCTTGCTCGATGGCCCGCTTGGCGATCCAGTCCAGCGACAGCCACAGGACGAGGGGCACGAGAATGACGAGCAGCAGCACGGCGACGAGCAGTTTTTTCACGACGTCCCCTTGCGAGCGAGGCCGTGCCGCCCGCAACGAATACCGTAGCCGCACCCGTACCCCATGCAAACAGAAGGCAATGAAATTCGCAGGCCGTCGGGAATCGCGCGATGGTGATGTAAAGGAATCGTTTGCCCGGCCGGCGCTTCCCGAGTACACTGCGCGCCTCCCCGACCTCCGGGGACCTACGTTCCTGACCTCCCTCCCCACATCGCGTGCGGTTTTCCGGTTAGCGACGTAAGCGCCACACAGGCGCAACGAACCGGGCCTTGGCACGCCACCGCAGTCTCGCCTCTTCGGTTCTCTATCGTTTCATCACATTTGTCCGCCCCTGTGGCAGGGTGCGGCGAGGACTTCCTTTTGTCTTTTTCTGCACTGAATCTGGGTGCGCCGCTGCTGCGCGCCATCGAAGCCCTGGGCTTCTCCGAACCCACTGAAATCCAGCGCCAGGCCATCCCTGTGCTGCTCGACGGCCGCGACCTGATGGCCTCCGCACAGACCGGCACCGGCAAGACCGGCGCGTTTACGCTGCCCGCGTTGCAGCGCCTGCTGACGCCGAGCACGCTGCGCGGCATCGGCCCCCGTGTGCTGGTCCTCACGCCGACCCGCGAACTGGCCACCCAGGTGGAAGAAAACATCCGCGAGTTCGGCAAGTTCTCGCGTCCCGTCACGGTGAGCGTGGTGGGCGGTGTGCCTTATCCGCCGCAGATCCGCGCCCTGTCGCGTCCGGTGGATATCCTGGTGGCCACGCCGGGTCGCCTGATGGACCACATGGAACGCGGGCGTATCGACTTCTCGCGTCTGGAAATGCTGGTGCTGGACGAGGCCGACCGTATGCTCGACATGGGCTTTTTGGACGACGTGCGCCACATCGCCAGCGCCACGCCGGCCACGCGCCAGACCGCGCTGTTCTCCGCGACCCTGGAGGGCACCGTGCTTTCCGTTGCCAACGAACTGCTCAAGAACCCCGCGCGCCTGCAACTGGCGGCCGCGGCCATGCGCCACGAGCGCATCACCCAGCGCGCCCACCGGGCCGACGACCTCGCCCACAAGCACGCCCTGCTGAAGCACATTATTGCCGTGGAAGAGCTGGATCAGGCCGTGGTGTTCACCGCTACCAAGGCCGGCGCCGAGACCCTGGCGCAGACCCTGAGTGAGCAAGGCCATGCCTGTGTCGCGCTGCACGGCGACATGGGTCAGCGCGATCGCAAGCGCACGGTGGACCGCATGCGCCGGCGCGAGGTGCGCCTGCTGGTCGCCACTGACGTGGCGGCGCGCGGCCTGGACATCGCGGGCATCAGCCACGTGATCAACTTTGACCTGCCCATGGTGGCCGAGGACTACATCCATCGCATCGGCCGAACCGGCCGAGGCAGTGCGAGCGGCACGGCCATTACCTTCGTGGGTCCCGCCGATCGTCCGAAGCTCGGCCGTATCGAGCGGCTTACGGGTGGACGTCTGGAATACGCCGTCATCCCGGGATTGGAGCCGCGCCTGGAGCCGACCCATCGTCGTCCTTCCGGTCCGCGTCCCAACGGCCGACGTTTCTCGGATCGCCCGCAAGGCAATCGCGGCGGCTACAACCAGCGCCGCGGCGAAGGTTTCCGTCGCGCCTGAAGACCACAGGCCGGCGGCTACGGCCGCCGGTCCTGGACCATGCAGATACGGGATCCTCCATTCGGGTCCCGTGCCTCAAGGGCTGACCATGAGGGTCAGGCGGGACTACAATCGCTGCGGCTTTGCGCCATGTCATAAGCGACGCGAAAGGCGATCATGGATTGGATTCTGCTCCTCAAAGGTTTTCTGCTCGGGCTGGTGGAAGGCGCCACCGAGTTCCTGCCCATCTCCAGCACGGGCCATCTCATTATCGTCGGTGATTTTCTCGGCTTCACCGATGAGCGGGCGAAGGTCTTCGACATCGCCATCCAACTCGGGGCCATCCTGGCGGTGTGCTGGGAATACCGCGTGCGCATCGTGCGTGTTGCGCGCGGGCTGCGTAGCGACCCGGTGGCGCAGCGTTTTACTGTCAACATACTGGTCGCCTTCCTGCCGGCGCTGGTGTTCGGTCTGCTGTTGCACCGCATCATCAAGGACCACCTGTTCAATCCCTTCAACGTCGCGGTGATGCTGGTGGCGGGCGGTTTCGTGATCCTGTGGGTGGAGCACTTCTACAACCGCAAGCACCACATCGAGACTGTGGACGACATGCGCTGGACCGATGCCCTCAAGGTGGGCCTCGCCCAGTCGGTCGCCATGGTGCCCGGTGTGTCCCGTTCGGGCGCCACCATCATGGGCGGCCTGATCTTCGGCCTGTCACGCAAGGCCGCCACCGAGTTCTCGTTCTTCCTCGCCATCCCGACCATGATCGGCGCAACCACCTACGACGTGTACAAAAACCGCGCGTTGCTGGAATGGGGCGACCTGCCGTTGTTCGCGATCGGTTTCATCACCGCCTTCGTGGCGGCGCTGATCGCGGTGAAGAGCCTGCTGAGATTCGTGTCCAATCACACCTTCATCGGCTTCGCCTGGTACCGCATCCTGTTCGGCGGCATTTTGCTCGCCTACTACTACTGACATGCGCACGGAACAGCGCCGCATCGCGGTCGGTGACGGCAGCATCGGTGCGGTGTGGGCGATCCCGTCCCGCTGGCGCGCGGGCGAGGGCAGCGCCGTCATCATCGCCCATGGCGCCGGCAACGACATGCAGGCGCCCTTCATCAGCGCCCTGCACGCCGGGTTCGCGGCGCACGGGCTGCTCAGCATCAAGTTCAACTTTCCGTACAAGGAGCGCGGCGGCAAGGCGCCTGATCGGGCGCCGGTGCTGGAGGCGGTGTGGCGTGCGGTGATCGCCGCCGTGCGCCAGGACCCGCTGGCGCCGGCACGGGTGTTCCTGGCCGGCAAGAGCATGGGCGGGCGCATGGCCTCCCATGTCGCAGCGCAGGGCGAGCACTGCGACGGCCTGGTGTTCTTCGGCTATCCGCTCCATCCCGCGCGGCAGCCTGAGAAGCTGCGCGCGGCGCATCTTCCCGCGGTGCGCTGTCCCATGCTGTTCATTCAGGGAACGCGCGATCCACTATGCGACTTGGCACGACTGCGCGATGCGCTCGTCCCCGTTCACGCTGCGCACACCGTACACGTGATCGACGGCGCGGATCACAGCTTCAAGCTACTGCGTCGCAGCGGGCGAGGGATGGAGGATGTGATGCAGGAAATCGTCGCCACTACCGTGGCGTGGATGAACGCCTCGGCTTAGCTTTCAGGGGCGGGCGCCAGCGCGAACATGGATTCCGGCTTTTGCCGAAATGATGTGTTGGAAATATCCGAGCGTGATGGGCCGCCGTGCAGGCAACAAGCATCAAGTCGTCACCCCGGCGAAAGCCATGGTCCAGGCTGTGTGCGCTGGGTGTGATGGACACTGTTGGGACGCGAAGGCCGCCTGGGGCGACCTTCGCCGTGAAAACTCACTTTTTGGTGCAGACGCCGACCAGCGGGTACAGCGGGCAGCGGCCCATGAGTCCGGTCGCCAACGGCACCACGCCGATCCAGCCCCACACGGGCAGCACGCCCGCAACCGTCAGACCAATGAGCGCCACGCCCGCGACGATGCGCAGGCCCTTGTCGATACCGCCAACATTCTGTTTCACGAGTGCACCTCCGTTGGAAAAACTGGCAACATTCTGGGCCGTGTTTTGCACCACTACAGTGACAAACTCACAATGAGCCTGCGCCTCGATCGTTTCCTCGGCAATGCCGCCGGACTCACCCGTACCCAGGCGCAACGGGCGGTGCGTGCCGGTGACGTGTGCGTCGACGGCACGCCCGTGCGCGACCCGTCGCTGCATGTCACCACGGCGCAGACCGTGACGCTGTCCGGGCGACCGCTGGTGATACCGGGCCCCCGTTACCTGATGCTCAACAAACCGGCCGGTTATGTATCGGTGACCGAGGACGGTGCGCATCCCACGGTGCTCGACCTGATCGCCGAGTCGTACCGCCATACGCTGCACGCGGCCGGCCGCCTGGACCTGGACACTACCGGCCTGGTGCTGCTTACCGACGATGGCGCCTGGTCCCATCGCATCACCAGCCCGCGGCGCAAGTGCGCCAAGCGCTACCGCGTGACCCTGGCCGAGCCCATCGACGAGGCGTCCGCGACACAGCTTGCTGCCGGTGTGCTGTTGCATGGCGAAGCACGGTCTACCCAACCCGCCCATGTGGAGATCATCGGCCCCACCGAAGTCTGGCTCACCATCACGGAAGGCCGCTATCACCAGGTCAAACGCATGGTCGCCGCGGTGGGCAACCACGTGGTGGCCCTGCACCGTGACCGCATCGGCCCAGTGGAGCTCGACCCGGCGCTCGGACCGGGGGAGTACCGCGCACTCACTCCCGACGAGATCGCCGCCCTCAGCGCGTGCGGTTGAATGCGTGACTGGATAACCGAAAAGCTCACGACGCAGAGAACGCGGAGGCGTGGGGAAAAAAATAACGGGAATGTCTTCTCTCCGCGTGCTCCGCGCCTCCGCGACCTCTGCGTTTCGCCACCCTGGAATGGCCTCCGGTGATAAGCCCTGGTTGCGCCGCTGACATTCTTCAGTGCACATCATCGGCTTGACGTTCATCAAGGCCGCTCTTTCCAGACAGCTTCTACACTTTGCGCGCCCGCTGCCGAAATGCGCGCCCATGAACAAACTCAATCACTGGAAGGTCTTCACCGCTGCCCCCCACCGCGTGATGTTCTTCGCGGGCATCGCACAGTTCATGCTTACCCTCGTGTGGTGGAGTGTCGAATTGACGGCCCGCTATACCGGGGTCATTGCGCCGCTGCAAACCGCCATCCCCAGCACCTTTACCCACGCATGGCTCATGTTGTTCGGCGTGTTCCCGTTCCTCATGTTCGGCTTTCTCATGACCACCTATCCGCGCTGGATGAACGGTCCCCTGGTGCCGGAACACAGCTATGTCCGCGCCTTTTTGTTGATGAGCGCCGGTGTGCTGCTGTTCTACACAGGGCTGTTCGCAGGCACAGCGGTGGTGCTGGCGGGTATCGTCGTGCATGCCTTCGGCTTCGCCCTGGGCATCCACGGCCTCTATCGGGTCTACCGTGCCGTCGGCCCCCGCCGCGACCGCCGCTACGAAACCCAACTGAACATCGCCCTCGTCCTGGGCGTGGTTTCCGAACTCGCCTTCGCCGCCTGGATAGCGATCGCGAGTCCGTTGTTGCTGCAAACCGCCCTGCGCGGCGCACTGTGGCTGTTTCTGATCCCCGTGCTGGTGCTGGTCGGCCACCGCATGATCCCGTTCTTCTCCGGGTCGGTGATCCCGAACTACACCCTGGTGCAACCGCCGTGGACCTTTCCCGTGTTGTGGGCGGCGGTCGTCGCGCACTTCGTCCTGGAAACCCTTGGCCACAACCAATGGCTGTTCCTCGCCGACGCACCGCTGTTGTTCGTCACCCTTCACCACACCCTGCATTGGGGCTTTCGGCGCAGCCTGTCCGTGCGTCTGCTCGGCGCCTTGCACATCGCCTTTGCCGGCCTGTCGTTTGGTCTCGCGCTCTACATCATCCAGAGCCTCACCCAACTGATCACCGGTGAATTCATCCTCGGCCGCGCCCCCCTGCACGCCGTCGCCATCGGATTTGTCGCCGCCATGGTCGTCGCCATGATCACCCGCGTCAGCCGCGGTCATTCGGGCAGGCCGCTGACCATGGACAACCTGGACTGGACCGCCTTCGTGCTCATGCTCACGGCGGTGCTCCTGCGCATCGTCGGCGACGTGGAGTTCATCGCCGCCGCCAGCCCCGTCCCGCCCAACCTGCTCGCCGCCGCTGCCTGGCTCGCCGCCGTGGTGCCGTGGGGGCTGCGCTACCTGCTCATCTATCTGCGCCCGCGGCTGGACGGCAAGCCCGGCTGATCGATCGCTCGCCAAGACGCAAAGAACGCCAAGGAGGGCGGATAAGGGCGCTTCTTGGCGAGAGAGAGAGCCGTCGATGTCTCCCAGGGTCAGGAATCATTCATGAGACTGAGAGGTTAGCCAGGGTCGCAAAGCGCTGCGCCAGTAAGGGTGAGTCCGGTGCCTCGTGTTTGATGAACACATAGGCCGTTCGCCACGGCTGCGCGAGAACCTGTGCGGCAGCCGCCGCCAGCGACGCGTCGCTGTACTGCGGCCGGCGCAGCCGCACATAGCCCCAGTCGGTGGTCACGACCGGCGCGGGCATCAGCGCATCTTCGAAGCACACGGCACAATCATGTTCCGATAGCAGCGAAAACACCGAGTCGCGAAGCCATTGTGGATCGCGGAACGCGAAGGCGATCTGGAGGCCTGGGGGCGCTTGGCACAGCATGTCGCGCAGCGCATCGATGTTCAGCGGCATGCGAGGTGGCAGCAGGAACAGCAGCGGACCAAGGCGATTTCCGAGCACCTTTACGGTGTCGACGAGGTGGGAGAGTTCTCCGTCCACATCGCGGAGGCGCTTCACATGGGTGATGCGCCTCGGCGCCTTGATAGCGAAGCGGAAGTGGCTCGGCACCTGGGCGACCCATGCCGAGAGCCCGGCGGCGGTGGGAAAGCGGTAGAAGGTAGTGTTGATTTCAACGACCTTCAGGCGTCGGGCATAGCTGCCGAGCCACTGCGAGTCACGCGTCCCTGGGGCATAGAAGGGGCCGATCCATTCCTTGTACGCGAATCCGCTGGTGCCGACGTAAAGCTTCATGCCGCAAGCCTAGGCTGCGCCGGAACGACGTTGACACCCCGGGACGGATGGGGCAGGCGAGTCGTTGACCTCAGTAATCCGGGTTGTAGTTTCGGATGATGAACCCGCCGGATTTATCGTCGTGTTCCAGCTCCACGAGCTTGCGCGCGGCGGCTTCTTCGAGGAGTTTGCTGAAAGAGCGGAAGCCATAATAGCTTTCGTTGAATCCCGGCATGCGGCGCTTAAGGGCCTGCTTGACCATGGAACCCCAGATCTTCTCCTCTTCGCCTCGCTCCGAGAACAGCGCCTCGACAGTCTCCATCACCAGGTCGAGCGCCTCATGGGCCTTGTCGGTTTCTTCGGGCGCGGCCTTGGCCGCCTTCGCAGCGGTTTTCGGCGTGGGTTTGCGCCGGGTGCGTTTGGTGGTCTGTTCGGCCTTCGCACGCACCAGGTCATCGTAATAGATGAACTCGTCGCAGTTGGCCACCAGCAGGTCGGACGAGGAGTTCTTCACACCGACGCCGATCACGGTCTTGTTGTTCTCGCGCAGCTTGCTCACCAGCGGGGAGAAGTCGGAGTCGCCGCTGATGATCACGAAGGTATCTACGTGCGACTTGGTGTAGCAGAGGTCCAGGGCATCGACCACCATGCGGATGTCGGCGGAGTTCTTGCCGGACTGGCGCACGTGGGGGATCTCGATGAGTTCGAAGGCCGCCTCGTGCATGGCTGCCTTGAATTCCTTGTAGCGGTCCCAGTCGCAATAGGCCTTCTTCACCACGATGTTACCCTTGAGCAGCAGGCGTTCGAGCACGCGGCCGATGTCGAACTGGGCGTACTTGGCGTCACGCACGCCCAGGGCGACGTTCTCGAAGTCGCAGAACACGGCCATGTTGCGGATTTCTGGTTTGGCGTTCATTGCGGGTTCCCGTTAGTTGGGTGGGATGATAGCCCGAGAGGGCGGGCATGGAGGCCATGTCGCATGAGGACGCTCGTTGCTGTAGGAGCCGACATCGTCGGCGGAACGCGCGGGTTCGGTAGGGCGCGGCGGGTAAAAGGCATTCGCACGGTGTGGGTTCCTACGGCATTCTCCTCTCCGTTGTTGCCCCTTTGCTTTGCTTCAAAACAGCCCCAGTTGTTCCGCCACACCGGAAAGCAGCGCGCGGCCGCTGTCCAGGTTGTTGCGCACGCCGCGACAATGGTCGATCCACCATTTGGCGTCGGTCTGCTGCTGGAGCCACTCGGTGGTGCGATGAATGCTGTGGCATACGTTTTGCCAGTGGTCCGGGTCTTCCTGACGGGCCTGGGCGTCCACCTGGTGCATCCATTTTTGCACCTTGTCCAGGGCGTTGAAGGCGTTGATGCGGATGCTTTCCGCCCACTCCACCTGTCGCACGGTCCCTTCGAGCGGCGGCAGGCCGCGCTCGCGGGCCAGCAGGCGCGCCTCGTCGGACTTCTGCTGGCGCTCCTTGTCCTGCTCCTCGGCTTGGCACACGCGGCACGGCCCGGCCGCCAGCTGCTGGGCGCGGTCGTCCCAGGTGAAGTCGTCGTCGCCATAGAAGGGGTGCAGCATCACGTGCTCGCAGGCGTGGCGGACCACTTTCAGATCCAGCTGCTCGCGGCTCGCGCCGTTGCCCTGGTTGGGGGCGATGAGGGTCACCGGAATGTTGCGTTCGGTGCACCAGCGCGCCACCGCGAGGTGCTGGCTCGCCTCGTAGATGCGGCGGATCTTCGCACCGGGAAACTGCTGCTCGATGATGCCGGCCTTGAGCCGCACGGCGGCGGTGAAGTTCTCGGGCGGGCGCATCCACAGGCCGTCGTAGCCGATGTCCCACTGGCGCAGCCATGCGACCGTTTCGGCGCGCACCGCCGCGCTGCGCCCGGTGACGATCATCACCGGCACCCCTGCGGCTCTCGCCTGGTTGAGGCGGTCGATGAGCGGCAGGTTGGGCATGTCGTCCACGCACGCAGCGAGGAAGCGGTCCCACTGTTTGACGCCTTCATCGTTGTGCAGGAAGTGCAGCCGGTGCTCGATGAGGGCAATCACACCGTCGAGGCCGCAAATGACGATTTCCTTAGTCATGGCAAAGGCAGCGCGCCGCTTCCGACCAATGCTTCTTCTCCAGGGTTCTCAAGTCCCGTAGTCACGTTGGCGCGCAGCGGCTAGGTGACAGCGCGGGCGAAGGAAAACACCAAGCCCAACACACGCAAGCCCCCGGGCGACGCCTTCCTCTTCCGTGGCCTCCACGGTTAGAACTCTTTCTCTCAAGAGACAAGATTCCATAATCCGAGGCCACTGACCACCACGAGTCCTGCGCCAATGGCGCGCTTGAAGTGCTGGTCGTTGCGCAGGATGGCGTCGTGGGCACGCAGGCCCAGTACGTGGCCGATGGCCGCGACGGGTAGTAGCGCGAGGGCGGTGATGAGGTGCAGGTCCACGCCCAGGGCGACGAAGGTGCTCATCTTGATGGCCACCAGAATGAACCACAGCACGAACAGGGTGTTGCGCAGCTGATCGCGCGCCACGTTGCGCATGTACACGGCCACCATGAGCGGTGCGCCGGTGAGGGACGTCCCGGCGATGTAGCCGCCGAGGACCAGCAGCGCCTTGTCCACCCAATCCTGCCGGCTCTCGATGGACCGGTTCAGGAACCACATGAAGCCATAGAACAGGGTCACCGAATAGATGAAGACATTCAGCCACAGGGTCGGCAGGCTCACCAACCCCAGCACGCCGATAATGGCCGGTGGGATGATGAAACGTGCAGATCGGCGCAGATAGCGCCAGTCCACGTTGGCGAGGCGTGTGCGCAGGGTGAGTCCGGAAAAGAACAGCAGGTGGCTGCCGATGATGGGCAGCCACAGCAGCGGCTGGTTGTCCACAAACAGCAGCAGCGGCAGCCCCAGGGCCGCGCCGCCAAAACCGAGGCCGGTGCGCACGAAACCGGTCCATACGAACAGCAGGCCGACGACAACGATCTGCAGAAGGCTGAAATCAGGGGGCATGAAAGTCGCTTCGGTATACGGTAAGTGGCGAGGGGGTGAACGCGGATACGCGGGCAGCTTCTATGTTTCCCTTGTGGGCGGCGGCACGATGCGCCGCTGCTGCCGAATTCTAATGGAGTCGTTCATGATCTGGCGGAAAGAATTGATGCGCGTCCTGGTGCCGGCGGCATCGTTGGTGCTGGTGGGTGGCTGCGCAGTGATGGAAAAGCAGGTGACGGAACCGGAGGTGCGCGTGGCCGACGTGCGCGTGGTGGGCATGTCGCTGGCCGATGCCCAAATCGCCGTGGATCTCGACGTGCAGAATCCCAACGCCTTCGGCCTGTCCATGGCTGGCCTGAGTTACCGCTTGGCCTTGCAGGACAAGCCGTTGCTGGACGGCACGGTGGATGAGGCGGTTAAGGTGGCGGCCAACGGGACCTCCCGCGTCACGCTGCCGTTCACGGTGCGTTTCGAGGAGGTGTTCGGCAGCGTGCGCGACCTCGCCGAGGCGAAGTCGCTGGGCTACGAAATCGCCGGCCGGGCCGACTTCGGACTGGTGAGCCTGCCTTATGCGAAACGCGGCACGTTCCGCCTGCCCGAAATCCCCGAGGTCTCGGTCCGCCGGCTCAAGATTGACAAACTCGATCTCGACGGTGTGGAACTGGCGCTCGGCATCGAAGTGATGAATGCCAACGACTTCCCGGTGCGCTTCGAAGACATGGCCTACGAACTGACCATTGCCGGTTCGCCACTGTTGAAAGGTCACAGTGCGCAAGCCATCTCGGTGGCGCCCAACGGCAGCGCGGTATTGGATCTGGCGCTGTCCCTGGAGTACAGCGAACTGGGCGCGCTGGTGCAGAAACTGCGCGGTGCCGGGGCGCTGCCCATCGAATTCCGCAGCCGTGTGACCTCACCCGGCAGGACGGATGAGGTGGTGATCCCGTATGCGTGGACAGGTGAGGTGCCCTTGCGCCGATAGGTAATGACGGTCTCCCGTTGAGGGCATTGCCCGGCGTTATCCGCTACCATTGGGCGGACATCGGCCACCACCCACGAGCGAGACAATGACCGAAGTATCCACCTTCACCGAAGCCCAGGCCGATCACCTCAAGGCCTTCCTGTCTGCCCCGGCGCGCCCGGCGGGCACCCTGCAGTACGAGGAGCTGGCGGGCTTTTTGTTCGCGGTGTCGTCCGTGGCCGAGATGATCCCACCTAACGAATGGCTGCCCATCGTGTTCAACGAAGGCGAGGCCGGGTACAAGGACCCGGCGGAAGCCGAGGCGTTTTTCCAGGCGCTCATGGCCTTGCACCAATGGGTCGCCGCCGGCGTGGCGGACCAGAGCAGCACACTGCCGCCGGGCTGTGTGCCGTCGTCCGACCCCATGGCCAACTTCGGCGCCGAGGCGCCGCTCGGGCGCTGGGCGCGCGGCTTCGTCGCGGGGCACCAATGGATGGGTGACTGGTGGCCCACCGACCTGCCTCAGGAGCAGGCCGAGGAGCTGAGCGCGTTGCTGGTGATCCTGCCCTTCTTCACCTCACAGGAGTTCGCCACCAGTTACGCAAAGCACATGGACCCGGGCCGCAGCTTCGAAGAGCTCACCGCCCACGTGCTGGCCATGTACCCGGAGGCCATACGCGCTTACGCCGTATTGGGCGAGATGGTCTCGCCCAAGCCGGAGGACGACGAACCGGCGTTGTAGGAGCCGACACCGTCGGCGAACGCGGGTTGGTTAACCGCCGGCGGTTGGAAAGGCATTTGTCCACGGTGTGGGCGCCTACGGGGTTGATGAATCCGTTGTAGGCGCCGACACCGTCGGCGAATCCGATCCGATGGCCGCCACCGCTTGAAAGGCATTCGCCCACAGTGTGGGCTCCTACGGCAGTAACCACGCCGTGCCCCGCCAATCGCTGTACAATCGCCGTCCTTGTTATCCCCGTGTTTCCTTCCGAGTTCACCATGTCCGAGCCCGTCAACACCTTCTCCCAGTTCGGCCTCGCCGCGCCCATCCTCCAGGCTATCGGCGACATCGGCTACGAGGCGCCGTCGCCCATCCAGGCGGCCAGCATCCCGCCGTTGCTGGAAGGTCGTGACCTGCTCGGACAGGCGCAGACCGGCACGGGCAAGACTGCGGCCTTCGCACTGCCGCTGCTCCATCGCATCGACCTGTCCCAACTGAAGGTGCAGGCCCTGGTGCTCACGCCCACCCGCGAGCTGGCCATTCAGGTGGCCGAGGCCATGCAGACCTATGCGCGGCACCTGCCGGGCTTTCACATCCTGCCCGTGTACGGCGGCCAGGGCATGGGTGCCCAGCTGCGTCAACTGCACCGCGGCGTGCACGTGGTGGTGGGCACCCCGGGCCGGGTCATGGATCACCTGCGCCGCGAGACCCTGGTGCTCGACCAACTGCAAGTGCTGGTGCTCGATGAGGCCGACGAGATGCTCAACATGGGGTTTCTCGAAGACGTGGAATGGATCCTCGGCCACACGCCGCCCCAGCGGCAGATCGCCCTGTTCTCCGCCACTATGCCGCGCGCCATCCAGCAGGTGGCGCGCCGGCACCTGCGCGAACCGGTAGAGATCAAGATCGCCGCCAAGACCGCCACCGTGGAGACCATCCGCCAGCGCTACTGGCAGGTGAGCGGTCTGCACAAGCTCGACGCCCTCACACGCATCCTCGAGGTCGAGGACTTCGACGCCATGCTCATCTTCGTGCGCACCAAGACCGAGACGGTGGAGCTGTCGGAAAAGCTGGAGGCGCGGGGCTACGCCAGCGCAGCGCTGAACGGCGACATCAACCAGATCCAGCGCGAGCAGACCGTGGACAAACTCAAGCGCGGCGCCATCGACATCATCGTCGCCACCGATGTGGCCGCACGTGGGCTGGACGTGGAGCGCATCAGCCACGTCATCAACTACGACATCCCGTACGACACCGAGGCCTACGTGCACCGCATCGGCCGCACCGGCCGTGCCGGACGCAAGGGCGAGGCCATCCTGTTCGTGGCGCCGCGCGAGCGCCGCATGCTGCAGGCCATCGAACGCGCCACGCGCCAGCCCATCGAGCCCATGGTGCTGCCCACCCGCGAGGCGGTCACCGACAAGCGTATCGCGCGCTTCAAGCAGCTCATCGCCGAAACCCTTGAGTCGCAGGCCCTCGAACCCCTTGAGCGGCTGGTGGAGGGTTTCCAGGCCGAGAGCGATGTGGGCATGAGTGAAATCGCGGCGGCACTGGCGTACCTGGTGCAGCGCGAACGGCCGCTGTGGATGGAGGAGCAGGCGGCGCCGGAACGCCGTGAGCGCGCACCGCGCCACGAAGGTGAACGGCCAGCCCGCGAGCGTGCGCCGCGCCATGAGGACGAGCGCTCGCGCCGCACACCCACCACGCCCGAAGCCGGCATGGTGCGCTACCGCATCGAGGTGGGGCGCAGCCACGGCGTGCTGCCCAAGCACATCGTGGGCGCCATCGCCAACGAGGCCAACCTGAACAGCCGTAACATCGGCCGCATCGAACTGTACGACGACCACAGCACCGTCGATCTGCCCGAGGGCCTGCCCGTGCCCACGCTGCAGCACCTGCGCAAGGTGTGGATCATGGGCAGGCAGATCAATCTCGCCCGCGAGGGCGAACACGCACCGGCGCGCGACGCCGCCTCGCGCAGGCCGCGGGCGCGCAGCGCCGATCACGATGGCGAGAGACGCCCCCAAGCACCGCGGCGCGCCGACACCGGCAAACCGCGTCCGCGTGCCCCGGGCAAGGCCGGTCCCAAGAAAAAGCGCTGATTCACCGCCGCAGGCGCCGGACCTTCCTGGTGACCTGCGGGTAACGCGCCGCCCCGGTCCGGCGCGCCATCCCACGCCTGCTTCATCATTACGCGCACGCCGGGTCTTATGTCTTTGGTGTGGACCCCGGCTTTCGCCGGGGCGACGGAAAGACGGGACCCTCGGCAACTGCCATGCTGTGCTGTGCTGTGCTGTGCGTACGCGCCGACCGACGCGTGCCGCCCCGGTCTGTCCCCTGAATCTTGGCTATGTTTGAAGACGCCCCGACGATTACCGCGGGGGCTTCGAGCCAGGCCGCTTCAACCGCGCGCCGGTGTGAAGTGGTTCGCCTGCAAATAACAACAGCAAAGCAGCACGCCTTGCCAAAGGAGATCCCCATGAGCAAAAGGACCGTGATCGGCAGTGTCTTCACCTCGTTGTGTCTGCTGTCCAGTGCCGCGTTCGCTGACGGCAATCGCTATGACCAGCCGCGGCGCTACCACTCGGAAGTAACGGCCTCCGAGGCTTACCTGCTCACCCACCGGGACCGCGGCAATGCCAGTGGCATGGCGTCAGGCAACGCCGTGCTACTGGACGTGCGCAGCATCCCTGAATACGTGGCGGGTCATCCCGAGGGCGCCATCAACGTGCCCTATCCGCGCATTCACGAGACCATCGATCCGACCCTCAGCGCGGAGGAGAAGGCCACTTTGCTGGTGGAAGCGGTGTTGGCGGCGGTACCCGACAAGGACACGCCCATCCTGGTATTGTGCAAGACCGGCTCGCGCAGTATCGCCGCCAGCAACCTGCTCGCCGACGCTGGCTATACCCACGTGCGCAACATCTGGGAAGGCTTCGAGGGCCGCACCAAGGTCGATACCAGCGGCAACGAACTCGACCTCAACAACAACGGTGTGGTGGGCGATGCCGGCGACCTGGACGGCTGGATGAACGGTGCCGGCCTGCCCTACAGCACCAAACTCCACCCGCAGCGCATCTACAAGCCGTTGGCTTACCTCTACTACTGAGCCATCCCGAACGGGAGGCCTCGGCCTCCCGCCTCCTCCCGGCCGGAGTTGCGCGTTTGGCGCGCGTACGCCTGGTGGCCGCTATAATCCGCAGGTCGCTTGTCCGCGCGGGCGCGATCCGTCACCATCGACGTCTGCCGGAACGGCGCGCGTCGCGCGTATTTGGAGGGGAGCATGGACGATACAACTGCAAAACCGCTGCCGGCAAGGGTTCATCCGCTCGCCCGCGCGGTGACCACTGCGCTGCTTGCGGCCACGCTGGCCGGTTGCGCCGGGACGGGCGGGATGCGCAGCACCAACGCACTCGAACAGGCCCAGGCCGCCTACGCACGCGGTGACTACAACCGCGCCGCACAACTGCTCGCGGTGCCGGCCATGCAGGGCGACACCGAGGCGCAATACGCCCTTGGCTATCTCTATTACTACGGCCGCGGCGTGCGCCAGGACCGTTACCGCGCCGTGGCCTGGTTCCAGGATGCCTCGCGGCTCGGCCACCCCAAGGCGGCGCGCGCGCTCGCCATGGCCAACGAGCAACTGCGTTTTGCCGCCGTACCGCCCGCCAGCGCCGCAACCGCCGCGGCGCTCAAGGACGAACGCATCATCATCAGCGAGATCGGTGCTGACGCCCCCGTTAGCACGGCGAGCGAGGCGCCTGTCGGTACCCGTGCGGCGGCAGTACCGCAGCCGCAGGTCGACGATGGACGCATCATCATCCGCCCCGAGCCGCAGGCCGCCGACGTAGCCCGGGCAGCCGCCGCCCCCGCGCAGGCCTTCACGGACCAGCGCGTCGTGATTACCGGCGCCGAGCCCGAGCCTGCATCTGACGAGCCCTTACCGGCGGCGCCGCGCGAGGGCGTCAGGCCCAATCCCGTGGAATCCCGCGAGGTGGTGATGCCCGGCCTCATCAAGGCCAAGGCCGGCGCACGCCTCAACGTGCCGGCGCCGCCGGAGGCGATACCGCGCTACACCCTACAGTTGCTGGGCAGCCGCAGCCGGGCGGACCTCGTCACCCTGGTGCGCCGCCATGGCCTCGACGAGGCGCAGGTCCAGTACGTGGTCGGGGAGCATGCCGGCGGCCCCTGGTACCGGCTGTTCTACGGCGCGTTCGCGTCGGTGGGCGAGGCCAAGGCAGGCCTGAAGGCCTTGCCTGCGGACCTGCACCGCCACAAGCCCTGGGTGCGTACGCTGCCTGCGGCCCAGCTCGCCGCTTACAGCATGCGGGAACTCTGAACCCTTATGGTTCGCCGCCAGGGTCGGCTCCTGCGGGGCTGGCGAAGGGCGAACCTGCCGGTCAATCGCGCAAATGCCGCGCCTGGCGCTGCGGCGCCTGCATCTTGCGCCGTTCGGCCGCGGTGAGCCGCGCCAGGGCCGGGTGCAGGATGGCCGGACAACCCTTGGCACCGTGCACGGCGCAATCGCGGGCCAGTGCCTCCAGCAGCACGCCGTCATCGAGACCCCGCTCCAGCAGATGCGCGTGCAGCAGCTCGAACAGGCGCGGCAGCGCAATGCGGCTGGTCTGCCTGGTGCGCGCGTAGAGCCAATCGCTGAAGGCCAGGAAATTGCCGAAGGCGTCATCACCGAGCAGCAGCGGCAGGGTGGTGGGGAAACGTCCGGAATTGCCGACCAGATCCCAATAGCGGGCGAAACGCGTGAGGCGCTGCATGGTGGGAAAGTCGATGCGATCGGTGGCGAGCACGCTGTAAGGCGGCTGCGGATCGAAGCGCAGGCCGTGGCTTTCGGTGTGGCGCGCGACGGGCGCGCCGCGCAGGCGCTTGAGGATGCCCACCTGGATCTCGTGGGGACGCAGCGCCCACAGCCGGTTGAAGCCTGCTGTGAAACTGGCCAGGTCCTCGCCGGGCAAACCGATAATCAGGTCGGCGTGCAGGTGTGCGTGGGTGTGCTCGCGCAGCCAGCGCAGGTTGGCTTCACTGGCGGCATTGTCCTGTTTGCGGCTGATGAGCGCCTGCACCTCGGGATTGAAGGTCTGCACACCCACTTCCAGTTGCAGTGAGCCGGGCGGAAAGCGCGTCAGCCGTTCCTTGAGGCCGTCGGGCAGGTGATCCGGGATCACCTCGAAATGCAGGAACAGGCGTTCATCGAGCCGTTCGAGGAAGAAATCCAGGATACGCTGCGAGGCCTTCACGTTCAGGTTGAAGGTGCGGTCGACGAACTTGAACTGGCGCGCACCGCGTGCGTAGAGGCGCTCCATTTCCCCAAGGAAGCGATCCAGGTCGAAGGGCCAGGCGGTCTTGTCCAGTGCGGAGAGGCAGAACTCGCACTTGAAGGGACAGCCGCGCGAGGCCTCCACGTAGAGCAGCCGATGGGCCAGGTCCTCATCGGTGTATTCGTGGTAGGGCAGTTCCAGGGTCGTGAACGCCGGGGGCGCGGCCCGGATGATCTTCCCGGCCGGGCGTTCGCCCGCCAGAAGCTGCGCCGCCAATTCGGCAAAGGCCTTGTCGCCGTGGCCGGCGATGGCGTAGTCGGCCAACGCGACCAGCGGCTGCCCCTCCGCCTCGTGGCTCACCTCGGGTCCGCCGAGCACGATGACCACCTCGGGCGCAAGACGCTTGAGCAGCGCCACCAGGTGCGCCGTTTCCCGTGCATTCCAGATGTACACGCTGAGGCCGATGACCCGCGGCGCCTGGGCGAGCAGTTTCTCGGCGATCTCCACCGGACGCTGATCGATGGTGAACTCCATCAGGCGCGCCTCGGCGCGCAGCGGCCCCAAATTGGCGAGCAGATAACGCAGACCGAGCGAGGCGTGGATGAACTTGGCGTTGAGGGTGGCGAGCAGGACGCGGGACATGGGGCGATTCTACAGGTTCGCCTTGCGCGTGCGGACCAGTGCGTTCGCCGGGATGTTTCCTCCGCGACCGGCTGTGCGAACATAACCCCCATGAACCCGAAACCCTACGCCGAATCCTGCGATCAGAACCGCGAGCCCATCCTGGCCGTCCTCCGCGGCCTGTTCGCCGATCGCAAGGCGGTGCTCGAGATCGGCAGCGGCACCGGCCAGCACGCCGTCTATTTCGGCGCGCAGCTTCCATTTTTGCAGTGGTACACCAGTGATCGCTCGGAAAACCACGCCGGGATTCGCCTGTGGCTCGCCGAGGCGGGCCTTGCGAACGTGCATCCGCCCCTGGCGCTGGACGTCACCCAGACAGACTGGCCGGCGCCCGCCGTGGATGCGGTGTTTTCGGCCAACACCACGCACATCATGGACTGGCCGGCGGTCGAATCCCTGTTTGCCGGGCTCGGTCAGCTGCTGCCGGGTGGTGGTCTGTTCGCGCTGTACGGCCCGTTCAACTACGACGGCCGCTACACCAGCGAGAGCAACGCGCGCTTTGACGCCTGGCTCAAGCAGCGCGACCCGCGCAGCGGCATCCGCGACGTGGCCGATCTGAACGCCCTCGCCGATGCCGCCGGCCTCGCACTCCGTGACGACTTCGCCATGCCGCAGAACAACCGGCTGCTGTGCTGGGAGCGTCGCTGAACCATGCAGATCTCACGCACCGTCACGCTGCCCGATGACGAGATCGAGCTCACCGCCATCCGCGCGCAGGGGGCCGGCGGGCAGAACGTGAACAAGGTGTCCAATGCGGTGCACCTGCGCTTCGACGTGGTGCGCTCATCCCTGCCCGAAGTCTACAAGGAACGCCTGCTGGCCTTGCAGGACCATCGCATCACCGGTGACGGCGTGGTGGTGATCAAGTCGCAGGAATTCCGCAGCCTGGAAAAGAACCGCGAGGCCGCCCTGGCGCGTTTGCAGACGCTCATCATGAGCGTGGCGACGACACCGAAGAAACGCCGTCCCACCAAGCCGACCCGCAGTTCTCAGCAGCGGCGCATGGACAGCAAGACCAAACACGGTGCCACCAAGGCGCTGCGGCGCAAGCCCGTGGAGTGAAAACCGCCCGCTCCGGCGTAGCCCGGGTGGGGCGAAGCGGAACCCGGGATAGGCGGCTTGTGTTTGGCTTGGGTTATCTGAGGAAGCGCTTCGCGCGAAGATTGTTTTGACGGGGGATTCCGTCCCCCTACGCCGGGTTCCTTTTCTTTGAGCGGCCAAAGAAAAGGAACCAAAAGAAAGGCCGCCCGACTGGCTCGCCCCCTTCGGGGGTCCCCTGCGCTACTCAGCCAAGGCGGGGTCTGCACACGGGCCATCCTGGCCCGAGCGCAGACGATGCGCCATCCCTGGCGCATCCCCTTCGGGCTGTTTCCGCCTTGGCCTCCGTTGCTCGGCGAGCCAAACGGGGCTCCAAGACCGCTCGCTTTGTTCGCTCAAGAGGCGCTTCGCGCCAAAAAAAAGAAAACAGGAAGAAAAAAAACTGGAAGTACCGCGCGATGCATTTCGAGCGTCACGATATCGGACGGATTCTTCGAATCCCGTATACCGCGCCGAGCACCGGAGTCCGAATCGGATGAGGCCCGCAGGGGGCGCGCCATGGATGGCGCGCCGTCCACGCCGGGGCAGGATGCCCCGTCGTGGACCCCCGATTCGGACTCCGGAGCGCAGGGGACCGCCCGAAGGGCGGCGCGGGATTCGGGCGGCCTTTCTTTGGGGTACTTTTCTTTGGCCGCGCAAAGAAAAGTACCTCGTCGTAGGGGGGCGAAAACCCCCGTCAAATAATCTTC